>Ga0265327_10000686_pt1 | contig 54251 bp, 44 predicted proteins | sample 41621metaG_FD_202089 | JGI IMG/M metagenome (GOLD analysis project Ga0265327, IMG submission 202089) | Rhizosphere microbial communities from Carex aquatilis grown in University of Washington, Seatle, WA, United States - 4-16-21 metaG | ecosystem: Host-associated > Plants > Roots > Rhizosphere... | reverse complement strand
CGTCTTCGCACACACCACCGTCAGCGCCGCCGTCAGCGTCGTCTTCCCGTGGTCCACGTGTCCGATCGTTCCCACGTTCACGTGGGTCTTGGTTCTTTCAAACGTCGCCTTGCCCATAACTCACCTCATTAATAATTTGGGCGTGATGAATCACGTCCCTACATAACAAAAAAATTAACCAACGGTTTTTACTTTGCCTTTCGCAATCACTTCTTCAGAAACATTGCGTGGCGCTTCCTGGTATTTCAAAAACTCCATCGTGTAAGTTGCACGACCTTGCGTTTGTGAACGCAAATCGGTTGCATAACCAAACATTTCGGCCAAGGGCACTTCTGCGTTGATCGCTTTACCCGATGGCGTGTCATCCATACCCAGAATCATGCCGCGACGACGATTCAAATCGCCAACCACATCACCCATTTTTTCTTCCGGTGTGATGACTTCCACTTTCATAATCGGTTCCAGCAACACCGCGCCGCCTTTTTCTTTCTGCGACAATTGTTTGGTTGCCATCGATGCGGCAATCTTGAACGCCATCTCGTTAGAGTCAACGTCATGGTAGGAACCATCAAACACGGTTGCCTTCACGCCGAGCAAGGGATAACCCGCCAACACACCGTTTTTAATTTGTTCTGCAATCCCTTTTTGAATCGCCGGAATATATTCTTTCGGAACGGTACCGCCGACTACTTCGTTATGGAAATCGAGTTCATCTGATGCCTGGTCTTCTGCAGGTTCGAAACGAATCCAGCAATGACCGTATTGACCGCGACCACCCGATTGACGCACAAACTTGCCTTCGATTTCACAGGTCTTGGTAATGCGTTCACGATAGGCTACCTGTGGCTTACCAACATTCGCTTCCACACCAAACTCGCGGCGCATACGGTCGACAATAATTTCCAGATGCAATTCGCCCATGCCGGAAATAATGGTTTGTCCGGTTTCTTCATCGGTTTTCACACGGAATGAAGGATCTTCTTGCGCCAACTTGCCCAGCGCAATACCCATTTTTTCCTGATCCGGTTTGGTTTTTGGTTCAACTGCCAGGGAAATAACTGGCTCAGGGAACACCATGCGCTCAAGTGTAATAATACGATCCAGTGAGCATAACGTTTCGCCCGTCGTTACATCTTTCAAACCCACGGCTGCGGCAATATCACCTGCTAATACTTCTTTAATTTCTTCGCGCGAATTCGCATGCATTTGCACCATACGACCTACACGCTCTTTACGATCTTTCACCGGGTTGAAAACCGAGTCACCACTGCTCAACTTACCGGAATATACGCGGAAGAAAGTAAGCGTGCCCACAAAAGGATCCGTTGCAATTTTGAAAGCAAGCGCTGCAAAAGGTGCATCGTCGTCCGCAGGACAAAGTGCTCTGGTTTCCGCTTTGTCGTCCAGGATACCTTCTATCGGTTTTACTTCAGTTGGCGCTGGAAGGAATTCAATCACCGCATCCAGCATTGCTTGCACGCCTTTGTTTTTAAATGCAGAACCACCCACCACCGGAATAATTTCACCGGCCAGTGTGCGCGCACGAATGCCTTGCTTGACTTCCGCTTCGGTTAATTCAACGCCTTCCAGATATTTATTCATTAAATCTTCATTCGCTTCGGCCGCACTTTCCACCAGATACTCACGCGCCTTGTCGCATTTTTCTTGCAAGTCTGCAGGAATATCCGCGTATTCAAAGGTCATGCCCTGATCTGCTTCGTTCCAGATAATCGCTTTCATTTTGATCAAGTCGATGACGCCGGAGAATTTCTCTTCCGCGCCTATCATCAATTGCAAGGGAACTGCTTTTGCTGCCAGACGCGTACGCAATTGCGAAACGACTTTATCGAAATCGGCACCGGCTCTGTCCATCTTGTTCACAAACACCATACGAGGAACCTGGTAACGGTTCGCCTGACGCCATACCGTTTCGGTTTGTGGTTGCACACCGGAAGAACCACACAACACCACGACCGCACCATCGAGTACACGCAGAGAACGTTCCACTTCGATAGTGAAGTCCACGTGACCCGGAGTATCAATGATGTTGATGCGATGTTCGTCAAATTGCGCTTGCATGCCACGCCAGAAACAAGTGGTCGCCGCCGATGTAATCGTGATGCCGCGCTCCTGTTCTTGCTCCATCCAATCCATGGTGGCGGCGCCATCATGCACTTCACCAATTTTGTGATTGCGGCCGGTATAGAACAACACGCGCTCTGTCGTGGTGGTTTTGCCCGCATCGACGTGCGCGCAGATACCGATATTGCGATAGCGTTTAATAGGAGTTTTACGTGCCACGGTCTTTTACCTCAATCAAATCTTAACAATCATTTATCTAAATTGCAGAAAGGCAGCTTGTCGGCTGCCTTTCTGCGCGTGCTTTACTAAAAACAAAAAATTGAAATCAGAATCTCTGAAACGATATCAATTAGAAACGATAGTGCGCAAACGCTTTGTTAGCTTCCGCCATACGATGCACATCTTCACGTTTTTTTACCGCCGCGCCTTTGTTTTCGGCTGCATCCATCAATTCACCTGCCAGACGTTGCGGCATGGATTTTTCGCCACGTGCACGAGCATATTCCACCAACCAGCGCATGGCCAGCGCATTGCGGCGGGATGCACGTACTTCCACAGGAACCTGGTAAGTTGCACCACCGACACGGCGGGATTTTACTTCCACCATTGGCGCGGTATTTTCCAGCGCAGCTTCAAACACAGCCAATGGATCTTTCTTGCTGCGTTCTTTAATGGTTTCCAATGCACCATACACGATGCGTTCCGCGGTGGATTTCTTTCCGCTCTCCATCACGTGGTTCATGAATTTGGCAAGGATCAGATTACCGAACTTAGGATCCGGCAGGATCTCACGTTTGGCGGCGACGCGTCTTCTTGGCATGACTTTTACCTCTCTTCAGGGTTTCCCGACACATTGATTGCAGGCAATCGAAGGTCGGTCCTTACTGTTGTGGATGTTAATTTAAATCTGTAAATTCAACTAAAGCTTACTTCTTGGGGCGTTTAGCGCCGTATTTGGAACGACGCTGTCTGCGAGCGGTAACACCGGACGCATCCAAAGAACCACGAACCGTGTGATAACGCACACCCGGCAAATCTTTCACACGACCGCCGCGAATCAGTACCACGCTATGCTCTTGCAGGTTATGGCCTTCACCACCAATATAAGAGGTTACTTCATAGCCATTGGTCAGGCGCACACGGCATACCTTACGCAAGGCAGAGTTCGGTTTTTTGGGAGTAGTCGTGTAAACACGGGTACAAACCCCGCGGCGCTGCGGGCAGTTTTGCATAGCGGGTACTTTACTCTTTTCGGCCTTACGGCTTCTCGGGCTGCGTACCAGCTGGTTAATGGTTGCCATGTAAACGAACTCCAAACCGGAAATTGGGAGGCGGCATTCTATAGATGCCGCCGGTCGAGGTCAACTCCGGTTCAGAGCCTCCGAATGCAGGGGCCTACCCCTACTTTTTGTCTAAAACTCCGCCCCGCTCATGGCTTCCACTTTGCCTGCGTCGATGGCCGGTGCATCGAACTTCGGTGCGCCAATCACCAGGTCGTTGTCGCCATCGCCGTTGATGTCGCCATTGGCGCTGACGGATGACCCGAACGCATCGCCTGCGGTGGCGCCGTCGAGAGTAGCTATCGGTGTGGCGTTGAAGCCGGAGAACAGATCAACCTTGCCTGCTCCTTTCGGTGAGCCGACTACCCAATCGATATAAGTGTCGCCATCCAGGTCCTGGTCGAAACTGCTGACAGAGGAACCGAATTTGCCTGAAGTGCTTTGGCCATTGAGAGTGAACAATGCAGCACTGCTGCCATTCGATGCATCAAATATTCTCACGCGACCCGCATCAATATGCTTTATGGGTGATGTCACATCAAAACCCGGTGAACCGATGAGCAGTTGGTGATCGACTGTGTTTACGGCAACGGCGGAACCAAACTGTTCTCCCGCCTGCGTGCCTTTGCGTGTGTAAAGAACCGTGCTGGTTAATCCATTGAACACGGTGACAGAACCGGTATCTTTTGATGCAGCGCTGGTATCTGCCAAGGGTGCACCGACAATCAAATCAGGAACGGAATCGCTGTTGATGTCAGTCACTGCAACCGCCGCACCGAAATGATCACCGGTACGCGTACCGTTCGCGAGTTTGCTGATCAGGCTTCCATCCGCTCCGGAGTACAGCGACACGCTGCCGGCGGCTGTTAATGTGAAATTGCCCACCTTCACATTAGCCAGCGGTGCGCCGACAACCAGATCAGGAACACCATCGCTGTTCTGGTCTGCTACGACTGCGATCGCCGTACCAAACTGCTGGTTTGCTTTCGTGCCGGAGAAAGTATGAATGACACTGCCATCGGCGCCGGAAATAATTTCAATTTGCCCGGCATCTATTTTGCCGGCAACATCCTTGAGCGGTGTGCCGATAATAATGTCGTCATAGCCGTCGTTGTTCATGTCTGCTACTGCAACAGAAGAGCCGAGCAAATCGCCTTTCGCAGAACCAATCGTATTCACTTCACACGCATCGCCAAAGCCATTGCCATCCGTGTCGAGTTGGTTCGCGTTTGCAACTAGTGGGCAGTTGTCGACCGAGTTGGCAACACCATCCATGTCCGTGTCCGGGAAGCAACTGCTTGCATCGGCCAATGAATTGGTTCCTGCCGCACATTGCGTTAACACGCCATTGATGGCATAACTTCCCGCAGGTGCTTGTGCAAATCCGGTTCCGGTGGGATAGGTTCCGGCAGCACAGGCTGATTGCGTGTTATCGAGTGGATAACAATCTTGTGCATCAACAACACCATCACCATCCGTGTCTATTATTGCTGGATTGCACGCATCACCAATGCCATTTCCGGTTCTATCTTTTTGATCAGGATTGTAAACCAATGGACAATTATCTGTTATCGTTGTAATAGTGACATCATCCAGATACAAACTGCCGAATAAAAAAACATATGGTCCTGATTTAGATTCCCTCCACTTGAATACATGATTGCCCGCAGGAACTGTCTTCGTTATTTTTTCCCAACCGGTGGATACAATATTCGTCCCATATGAAACGCCATCTACGAAAAATTCAACCTCTACTGATGAAGTACTCGTTGACATCCAATAACTGACCGTGGATGCATAAGGTAAATTGTAAGTTAAAGTCTGCACTCCCGTAGCACAGCTACCCTCACAAAAAATGTCAATGGATACAAAATACGAAGGAGCGTGCGCGCCTGAAGCCGGAGACTTTGTTCTAGATACCCCTGCTAAATTGCCAGTAGGATTCAAATTCCATGAGGACTCGGCCGTTTCAAACGACGTGGAGTAAATGACTGTACCGCCCACATCCTCAACGCCATCACCATCGGTATCAGGATCACACACATCCCCGACGCCATTTCCATTCGAATCATTTTGGTCGGCATTGGCAACGAGTGGGCAGTTGTCGACAGAATCAGCAACTCCATCCATATCCACATCGGGGAAACAACTGCTCGCCCCCGCTAAAGAATTTGTTCCGGCTGCACATTGTGTTAACACGCCATTAATTGCATAACTCCCGGCAGGTGCTTGTGCAAAACCGGTTCCGGTGGGATAAGTTCCATCTGCACAGGCAGATTGTGTGTTGTCATTGGGATAACAATCCTGATAATCCGGTACACCATCACTATCAGAATCAGGGAGTACATTGAGTCGCTGCACTTCCGCACTCACACCATCTGCCACATCAATACCACTCACCAATAACTTGTCATTACTTTGCAACAAAGACAGACCGATATCGGTGTATCTTGTGTGTGGATATGTGTACGCGAGCAAATTCAATGTCACATCCAGCGTTGATGTGCCGGTAATGCTGTATTCCTCGACTCGAGCCTTATGTGTCGCCGCATCAATGCCTTGCGCAACAATATCGCCCGAACTTAATTGCACGAGTGAAGTGAAAATGCTGACACCCGCTGTTGGATTAAACACAATATCTGGTGAGCCATTCAAATTGTAGCGCGCGAGTGTATTTCCTTGCGCAAACAGCAACTTGCCGTCGCTCTGTTGCAACATTCCTGTGTCTCCTGTTTCTAATGAATTTAACGTCGCTGTCGTTTGCAAAATACCATTGCTTGCAAAACTGGCATCGAGATTGCCATTGGCATCAAAACGCGCGTAAGTTTCCTTTCCTGCGTTGTTGTAACGTACAATCAACTTGCCATCACTTTGTGGCAACCACCCGAAAACATTGGAAATGCCCAGTGGTTGAACTCCGTTGCTGGCAACGCCATAGCTGGTGTCCAATGATCCATCGGCATTCAAGCGCACAAAAACCGCACCGGCTGCGGGCTGGTGATTAAAATAGTTGTATGCTAACAATAATATTTTTCCACCAGGCTGCGTGACAGCACCCATCGCTATGCTTGGAGAAGAATAATATGGAACTCCACTGTAATAATTATTCGCTGAAGCATAATAGTCGGGAAGGTAGAACGCCGCCGTGCCATTACCATGGAAGCTTGTATCAGGTGTGAAATCCGTGTTGAATCGTTTAACGACAATTTGTGGAGTGCGCCTTGGCTTATAGTCGTAGGAGAGACTATTTCCCCACCATCCTCCCGTTGTACGACTAAAATTCATACCTGCTACTACTAATTTACCATCGGGTTGTTGCAGTGCAGAATAAACGGCAATACCGTCGAGATCGACTGCTGAGATGGCTCCACCATTGGCATTAAAATGTTCCATCCGCGTCTGCATTTGACTTAGCGTAATGTTGCCCGATGGAAAAACTGCATACCCCGTATGCTGGGGTACTATAGGAATTGAATACCCGGGCAACAAGGAGTAGCTCATGTAGCAATAATTGCTCCTTATGAGCTCACAATGAGCAGGAGTTGCAGGACTTCCAAAGAGCATGGTATATCCAGACCCCGGAACAAAACTTCCCACTTCCTCGTAACGCGAAGCAAAGGAAACCAGATCACCGTTCGCCAACTCCACCATCGGCTGCGTAATAAAAGTATGATAGGGTTCTGCACCGTAACCATCCGCTGGGTCATTGACGGGATAAACAGCGCCCGGCGAAAAATTCAATGGCGCCACGCCACTGGTGCCAAATGTTAAATCCACGGGAGAAGAAGCCTGCGCTCCGCCTGCAGCAAAAGTGCCGACCGCAATCGCCAACGGCGTTAGCAACCATGTGTTGCAATTCGCTTTAGTTTTTCTGGAATGTTTTTTTAAATTGGAGGTTTGCATGAGGCTCCTCTTAAAACTTAAACAGTTTGTTTGTTTGTTTGTTTGTTTGTTTGTTTGTTTGTTTGTAAAAGGCTACTTCTATTTATCAAGCCTCTGCCCAACAGATGGTCTATAGTATCCCAATACTGTGGTAAACCGCAATAAAAAAGCCCACGACCACTCCCTATTAGGGTAAGGGTAGTCGTGAGCTTTTATTTCCTTCTTTCTACTGCTTCTATATATACATCATTAAATCCCTGCTGACTGCCTTCGACTCCGCTCAGGCAACCATCTCCTCCCCCTTTATCAAAAGGGGAATGAAGGGGATTTTTTTAGTCCGCCTGGCGACGCAAGAAAGCAGGAATATCCAGATAATCCAGATCTTCATCGACTTCCACTTTGGGTGCTTGTGTCACCGGTGCAGCTTGTGCAGCGGGTGGCGCCTGGTTGCGCATCACCGCCGGACGTTCCAACCCTGCATAGGGTGGGCGCGGCGCAAAGGCCTGGCGTTTCAGTGCCGGTGTGTTGTCGACAACTTTGGTCGGCGCCACTTGCTCTGTTTCATAAGTCGCCAAACCCGTTGCCACTAATGTGACGCGAATTTCTCCACTCATCTCCGGATCAATCACCGTACCAATCACCACCGTTGCATTCTCCGATGCAAATTGTTGAATGGTGTCGCCGACTTCTGAATATTCACCGAGAGACAAATCCATCCCTGCCGTGATGTTCACCAGAATGCCGCGTGCGCCTTGCAAGTTCACATCATCGAGCAAAGGACTACCAAGTGCGGCTTCGGTTGCTTCGCGTGCACGATTCTCACCACTCGCACGACCAGTGCCCATCATCGCCATGCCCATTTCTGACATCACCGTGCGCACATCCGCGAAATCCGCGTTGATCATGCCCGGGCGAATAATTAAATCGGCAATGCCTTGCACCGCACCAAACAACACATTGTTTGCGGCTTCAAACGCGGTTAACAAACTGGTGGTTGCACCCATCACCGATAATAATTTTTCATTCGGAACAATAATCAATGAGTCGACATGTTGTGATAATTCCGCAATACCTTCGAGTGCCACGGCCATGCGTTTACGACCTTCGAAAGGAAAGGGCTTCGTCACCACCGCGACGGTGAGTATGCCCATCTCTTTGGCGATTTGTGCCACGACGGGTGCACCACCGGTACCGGTGCCGCCACCCATGCCCGCGGTGATAAACACCATGTCGGTGCCGCGCAGCACTTCCGCAATGCGCTCCCGATCTTCCATCGCTGCTTGACGCCCGACTTCCGGATTCGCACCTGCACCCAAGCCTTTCGTTTTGCCGCCCCCCAGCTGCAAAACGGTACGCGCATTAATATCGCGCAAGGCTTGTGCATCGGTGTTGGCACACACGAATTCGACGCCTTCGATTTGTTTCGCGATCATGTGCTTGACAGCGTTGCCGCCGCCGCCGCCGACACCGATCACCTTGATCACCGCGTTTTGCGGCAGACTATCTACCAGTTCAAACTTCATACCTCACCCCCTAAGATGAAAGAAAAAACAACATTAAAAAAACCACTGAAAAAAAACCGTGTTGCAGAAAACATACTTTCTCCCCCTGTTAACATTTCGTAAGGGCACGGCGCGCCGTGCCCCAACACCTAAAAATTACTCTTGAACCACTGCTTCATTTTGTCGAAGACGCCGTCGGATACCTCCGTGCCACCTCCACGCAGTGCCGCCTCTTTCTGTTGACGCATGGCATATATCAACAAACCGACACCGGTTGCATAAATCGGATTTTTCACAATATCGGATAAACCCGTTACACCCACCGGCGAACCCAGACGCACTGGCATATGGAAAATGGACTCTGCTAATTCCACAGCCCCTTCCATTTTTGAAGTGCCGCCGGTCAATACAATACCGGCCGCCACTAATTCCTCGAAACCGCTGTTGCGCAACTCCGCATGCACCAGCGTAAATAATTCGTCATAACGTGGTTCCACCACATCCGCAAGCGCTTGACGCGATAACTCACGCGGCTCTCTATCACCCACGTAAGGCACTTTGATGGTTTCATCCGCACGCGCCAGCGATGACAAAGCGCAAGCGTATTTAATTTTGATATCTTCTGCGTATTGCGTCGGTGTGCGCAACGCATGGGCAATGTCATTAGTAACCTGATCTCCAGCAATTGGAATCACCGCCGTGTGTTTAATCGCACCATCGGTGAACACGGCGATATCCGTCGTGCCACCGCCGATGTCGACCAGACACACACCCAATTCTTTTTCATCATTCGTCAGCACCGCATAACTGGAAGCGAGTGGCTCGAGAATAATTTCTTCCACTTCCAGACCACAACGGCGTATGCATTTTTCAATATTCTGCGCGGCGTTATCTGCACAAGTAACCAGATGCACTTTGGCTTCAAGACGCACGCCCGACATACCGAGTGGTTCACGCACGCCTTCCTGTCCATCGATGATGTATTCCTGCGGAAGAATGTGCAGCACTTTTTGATCGGCCGGAATCACTACCGCGCGCGCCGATTCAATCACGCGATCGACATCGACCGGATACACTTCCTTGTCGCGTATCGATGCAATGCCGTGGGAGTTCATGCTGCGAATATGACTGCCAGCAATGCCGGCATACACGGAATGAATCTGGCAACCGGCCATCAACTCGGCTTCTTCCACCGCACGTTGTATTGCTTGCGTCGTGGATTCAATGTCCACCACCACACCTTTTCTCAATCCTTTTGAGGGATGAGAACCGATGCCCATGATTTCCAGTTCACCACTCGGGGTCACCATACCAACCATCGCCACCACTTTGGACGTGCCGATATCCAGCCCCACAATGATGTCGCCTTCTTTTTCGTTTACTGCATCTTTCATTTGTTACTCTCTCGCTTAACTTTTATCGTTGGATACTTGATCAGTCGCTGTCTCAACTTTCCAGGAGACGGCCGCACCGTTGTTGTAACGCAAATCCACCACTGCTACTGCACGTGCATCGTGTTGCAACTGGTTCTGGTACAAAAAAACAAAACGTTGCATTTTTTCCAGCGCCTGGGAGGAGCCCAATTCCAGACGTATTCCTTTATCAGTTTCGACTTCCCACGCCAACTGCTCATTTTGTTGTAAACGAACAATTTTCATACTCAAGGGTGCCAGTAATTGTGAAAACTCCTGGAAGCGCTGCATGACATTCATTTCATTACCCACGACGCCGCTCAGTTGTGGCAAATCATGCATGGGCTTGCCATTGCGTTCGAACACACGGCCGTATTGATTCAATAATTGTGTTTCATTCCAGAATGCGATTGGTTTCTGTTCGACCACCGACACATTGATCGTACCAGGCCACTGGCGTGATACATGCGCAGAATAAATCCACGGCATTTTTTCCAATTGCTGCTGGATGGCTTGTAAATTTACATCCAGCAAGCGATCTCCCTGGTATACGGGTATTTGATCCATCACCTCTCGCTTCTCGAGGAAAAATAAATCACCTGTCACCAATACTTTCTCCACTGGTTGATTCATTTGTTTTTGCAAAAAGGGAAACGTCATGATGCCGAACACAATGCCGAATACCATTAACACCGCATGCAAAATCGTGCTTTTTAAATGAGTGTCCACTGGAGATTTTTTTACTTCTTCCCGAATCAAACGATTACGGCGCGGCGGTTGTCGACGCGTGAAGGCCTGACGCACTTCCATTAGCGTGATCCTCCCGCACTCAATATATTGAACACCAGGGTTTTAAAATCCATACCGGCGGCCTTGGCTGCCATTGGCACCAGGCTGTGGTCGGTCATGCCCGGCACCGTATTCACTTCCAATAAATAAAATGCACCCGACTGATTGTTATCGACACGGCGCATCACGTCGACACGCCCCCAGCCTTTGCAGCCCACGGCGCGAAACGCACGCAACGATAATTCCTGTAATGCCTTTTCATCGGCGGCGCTCAAACCGCAAGGACAGATATATTGTGTCGTAGTCGATTTGTATTTCGCTTCAAAATCATAAAATGCGTTATCAGTTTTCAAACGAATCGCAGGCAAGACTCGATCGCCGAGAATGGCAACCGTGTATTCCTCACCGGTTATCCACTGTTCCGCAAGTACATGCTTGTCATATTGAAACGCGAGATCGCGCGCTTTCACAAAACTGTTTTCAGAATCCGCAATCGACATGCCAATGCTGGATCCCTCTGATGCTGGCTTGATGATGACTTTATTTCCCAGGGCGCTGGAAACATCCACCCAATTTGATGTGGGTTTTAGCACAACATAGCTTGGTGTCGACAAACCTTCCGCCAACCATACCTGTTTGGTACGCAACTTGCTCATCGCAATCGATGACGCCGCCATCCCGCTCCCCGTGTAAGCGCGCTTCGCCATATCCAGCACCGCCTGGATCGTGCCGTTTTCCCCGTCGCCACCATGCAGCGCAATGAAAACCTGTTCGCCTTTAATGGTCGGCAACTGTTGCAACATAAAATTTTCATTCACATCAATTGCCTGCACTTCTGCACCCAACTCCTGCAGTGCTTCAATGACGGCTTTGCCACTGATCAGGGAAATTTCGCGCTCCGACGACGTGCCGCCGTACAACACGGTAATTTTCCTTCCCAATAAACTTGCTTCACTCATAAACTGTCTTTCACCTTAATTTTCTAACACTGAGCGTTACGGCCAGCGTACCAACATTGCCGGCACCTTGCGTCATAACGATATCGCCACCGCGTACTTGTTGGGCGACGATCTCTGGCACTTTATTCATGTCGTCAACGTAAATGGGCTCAACACCCTGTTGTGCAGACAAACGCTGGCGAATGCTTCGACACAAAGAGCGACTGTCGGCACCGGGAATAAATGCTTCGCCTGCGGAATACACGTCCAGCAAAATCAGCACATCGACTTGTGAAAGCACGGCCACAAAATCTTCATAGAGATCACGGGTGCGTGTGTAACGATGCGGCTGGTAAATCATCACCAGGCGTTTATCGGGCCAGCCACTGCGTACCGTGTTTATCACCGCAGAAACTTCACGCGGATGGTGGCCGTAATCATCCACCAGCATCGCCTTGCCGCCGTTGACTTCATACTCACCATAAATCTGGAAGCGACGACCCACGCCCTGGAATTTTCGCAATCCTTCCTGAATAGCGCGATCAGCAACGCCTTCATCCGTTGCAACGACCACTGCCGCCGCGGCATTTACTACATTATGTTCACCGGGAATATTCAGTTCGATTTCCAGCGTGCTGAGCCCTTCCGGTCGGTGTACTTTGAAATGACTTTGCATTTTGGATACCGTGACATCACTGACACGAAAATCCGCATCCATTGATTTGCCATAGGTCAGCACCGGGCGCGACACATTGGGAATAATACTTTTGGCTGCTTCATCGTCTGCACAAATCACTGCCAAACCATAAAACGGCAAGTTGTGTAAAAATTCAATGTAGGTGGCTTTGAGTTGATTAAAGTCACCGCCGTAAGTATCCATATGATCGGCATCAATATTAGTGACAACAGATACCATCGGCTGCAAATGTAAAAACGACGCATCACTTTCATCCGCTTCGGCAATAAAGTAGCGACTGTCTCCCAGCGCCGCGTTGGTGCCGGAGCTGTTCACCAAACCTCCAACGACATAAGTCGGATCCAGTTTCGCTTCAGCAAAAATCGATGCAATCAAACTGGTCGTCGTCGTTTTGCCATGCGCACCGGCAATTGCAATGCCGTGACGATAGCGCATCAGCTCTGCCAGCATTTCAGCGCGTGGCACCACAGGGATGCGCGCCGCTTTTGCTGAAACAATTTCCGGATTGTCGGTAGCCACCGCGCTCGAAACCACGACCACATCCGCGCCTTGACTATTTTCCGCCCGATGACCAATATTGATTTCTGCACCGAGGGAGCGCAAACGTGACACCACGGTTCCTTCTTTAAGATCAGAACCGGAAATTTTATAACCCTGGTTCAACAACACTTCGGCGATACCACACATGCCCGCGCCGCCGATGCCGACAAAATGAATACGACTGATGCGGCGCATCTCCGGCACATTCACCACAAAGCCACTAGCCATGTGTCACCTCCATCCCTGCGACACCCAAGCAAATATCCGCCACGCGTTGCGCTGCCTGCGGCTGCGCCAATGTTTTTGCTTCCGATGCCATGCGCTGCAAACGCGCTTTATCCACCGACAAAGAAACCAGCAAGGAAAGCAAATGCTCCGTTGTCATTTTGTTTTGCGGCAACAGTATCGACGCGCCCTCATCTACAAACTGCTGCGCGTTTTTATTTTGATGATCATCGATGGCATTCGGCAAGGGCACCAGAATCGATGGCAACCGTGCGCACGCCACTTCTGCCAAGGTCATCGCGCCGGCACGACACAACACCAGATCGGCCCACTGATAAGCCGATGCCATGTCTTCAATGAATGCAGATACTTTTATTTTTTCACCATCGATCACCAATGCTTGCTGTTGATATAAAGCCAGGGTTACTTCGTAAGTGGTTTTACCAGTTTGATGCCACACATTGGGCTTTTGGTTACCCGCAAATTGTTTGATTACACCTGGCAATACTTCATTGATGGCTTTGGCACCCAGGCTGCCACCCAACACCAACAGGTTAATCGGCTTGTTAGTATCTGTAGAAATTAATTTGGGCGGCAGTTGCGCAATGTCCTGACGCACCGGATTGCCGACACGCTCGCCTTCTGCAAACACATCACTAAAACCAGTCAACACACGCGTAGCGAAACGACTGAGCAAACGATTAGCACTGCCTGCCACCGCATTCTGTTCATGTATCACCAGAGGTTTGCGCATTAACCACGAGGCAATGCCGCCCGGCACGGAAACAAAACCACCCATGCCCAATATCGCTATCGGTTTTACACGACGAATCACGGCCATCGATTCCCACAAACCTTTCAACATCATAAAAGGCGCGATGAGTGCATTGACCATGCCTTTGCCGCGCACACCAACCGACGTAATAAATTGTATGGGGAAATTTTTTTCCGGCACCACACGCGCTTCCAATCCTTGTTGCGTGCCGAGCCAGGTCACGCCATAACCGCGATGACGCAGCTCTTCTGCCACTGCAATCGCCGGATACACATGACCACCGGTACCGCCCGCCATAATTAATATCTGTTGGGGCACGGCGCGCCGTGCCCTTACCTGATCGGCAGGCCGTGCCCCTACGCGATCTGCAACGGTCATGATTTACCACCCGCTGCTTGCAATTCCCAGTGCGCGCGCAACAACACGCCGACCATCCAGCAGGACATCATCAAACTGCTGCCACCGTAACTGAGGAAAGGCAAGGTTAATCCTTTGGTGGGCAACAAACCGGAAGCCACCCCCATGTTGATAAGCGCCTGGCCGCCGATGACCATTGCAAATCCCAATGCCACATACGCAATAAATTTATTGCGTTGTTGATAGGCCAGCATGCTGATAGAAATCATGCGATATAGCAGCACACCGAATAACAACATCACCATGGCTACACCAACCAGACCAAATTCCTCCGCCCAGATGCTGAATACAAAATCGGTGTGTGCTTCCGGCAAGTAAAATAATTTTTGCACGCTGTTACCCAAACCCACACCAAACCATTCGCCGCGACCAAACGCGATCAGCGATTGCGTGAGTTGGTAACCGCTTTCAAATTTCACATCCGTCGCCCAGGGATCAGTAAAAGTGCTCAAGCGTTTGAGACGGTAGGGCTCGAACCAGATAGCCAGGCCACCCAGAATCAACGCGCCAGTCATCATGCCCAGAAAACGAATGAGCGGAATGCCTGCGACAAAAATCACACCGAGTGAAGCCATCATCATCACTACTGCCGTACCAAAATCCGGTTCCACCAACAACAGCAACAAAATAAAACCCAGTATCATTAATGGTTTAACAAACCCTTTAAACGAACCGCTTAATACTTTTTCGTGACGCACAAAATAATCGGACAAATAAAACAGCAAGCCGACTTTCATAAATTCCGATACCTGAAACGTAAAACCGGCGATTGCAATCCAGCGCTGGCTGCCATTGACCCGACGACCCACGTGCGGTATCAATACAGCAATCATCAATAACAAACCAATAAACAATAATAACTGCGCATTCATTTGCCACCAGCGCGTGGGAATGGAAATGGTGACTGTCATAATCGTCAAGCCAGCCGCTATATACAGCAGATGGCGTTTGGCAAAATAAAAAGGATCGTGTATCTGGTGTGCCGCATAATCAATTGACGCAGAACACACCATCGTAAAACCAATCGCCAATAACATCAGGGTGGCCGTTAATAACCAGGGATCCACTGCTTTACCATTGATCACCGTTTGTGTAGAGGTATTTTTTGACGACGCTGTTTTCTCCAGCCAGCGCGTGCCGGATTCAAACAAGTTTTGTGTGGTGGATACCAGCGTGCTCACCGTTTGGACTCCTGCACAGATAACGCATCAACCGCTTGCACGAAACATTCACCGCGATGTTCATAATTTTTAAACATATCAAAGCTGGCACAAGCCGGTGACAACAACACCGTGTCATGCGCCGTCGCTAATTCCGAGGCCGCCTGAACGGCACTGGGCATATCCATGGCGTAAACCACTTGCGTTGCATCTGCCACTGCTTTGGCGATGAGCGGTGCATCGCGCCCTATCAATACACAAGCCTTCACTGATTGTTGGCACGCGTCGTGGAGCGGAGTGAAGTCTGCACCCTTGCCTTCACCGCCCGCGATCAACACAATATTTTTCCTGCTTTTGTTTTCATGACGCTCTGCCAATCCTTCAATCGCTGCCAGGGTGGCGCCGACATTGGTGCCTTTTGAATCATTGATGTAACGAACCTGATGGATCGTTTTTACCAACTGGCAGCGATGAGGCAGGCCGGTAAATTTTTTCAACACTTCACACATCACAGGCATTGGCAATCCTGCTGCTTCGCCAATCGCCAACGCCGCCAGCGCATTGCTCACGTTGTGCATTCCGGCTATTTTCAATTCGCCGACATCCAGTAAAAGTTCCGCATGCTTCGCCAGATACTGTTTATTATTTATTGTTATCACACCAAAATCACTGCGCTGTTTATTATTGCCAGATGATTGATCAACACCAAAAGTGACTTGCTTGCAGGAGGTCGTTGCAGATGGATAGGTGTGCCTGTCCTGGATATTAAAAACAGCGATTTCACAACGATTGAAAATTGCACGCTTCGCTGCAATATAATCGTTCAGGCTCGTGTAGCGATCCATATGATCTTCACTGATATTCAGGAAGGCGGCAACTTTGGCCGAGAAAGTATTCACCAACTCGAGTTGAAAACTGGATAATTCCAGCACGTACAATTCCACCGCGTCATCCAGCAACTCCAACGCCGGTGTTCCCAGATTTCCGCCCACCGCGACGTTGACACGCGCGGCTTTCGCCATTTCACCGACCAGTGTCGTTACGGTACTTTTTGCATTCGAACCGGTGATAGCAACAATCGGAGCGCGCGCCTGACGATAAAACAATTCAATATCACCCACCAAAGGAATGTGTCTGGTTTTTGCTGCATTCAAAAATGCTTCTGATGTTGATAAGCCGGGGCTCATCACAATCTCCGTTGCGTTCGCCAATAATTCCGGATCAATATTTCCTGTTTGTAGAAACACATCAGGAAATGCTTCTCGAAAAGATTCCAGCATCGGCGGATTCGCACGCGTATCCACTGCACAGAAAGACAAACCTGCACGCGCCAAAAACTGTGCACAGGAAAAACCGGTCTTTCCCATACCGACAACCACACGATAATCTTTTTCAATCATCGATCCAGTCATTGTCCTGTTTACCGCGCCACATTGCATTTATTACTCTCGAATATTACTCTCGAAGCCTTGTCTCAATTTCTCTCTATCGCAACGCTATTTATCTCAACTTCTCTCTAGCGCAACTTAAGGGTCGCCAAACCGCACAACACCAACATGATGGTGATAATCCAGAAGCGCACAATTACGCGCGGCTCTGGCCAACCTTTCAATTCAAAATGATGATGAATCGGCGCCATGCGAAATATACGTTTGCCGGTTAATTTAAATGACGCCACTTGCAGGATCACCGAAACGGTTTCCAGCACAAACACACCGCTCATCACAAAGAAAACAATTTCATGGCGCACAATCACTGCCACTACGCCCAATGCAGCACCCAGGGCCAGTGCACCGACATCTCCCATAAACACTTGCGCGGGATAGGTGTTAAACCACAAAAATCCCAAACCCGCGCCGCACAGGGCGCCACAGAACACCACCAGTTCACCCGCACCGGAAATATAAGGAATATGCAAGTAAGCTGAGAAGCGTACATTACCGACAAGATAAGCAATGATCGCCAATGCCGCACCCACCATCACCGTAGGCATAATTGCCAGACCGTCCAGCCCGTCAGTTAAATTCACCGCATTGCTGCTGCCGACGATAACGAAGTACGCCACAAGAATATAAAAAAGACCCAGGTCAATCGCGATGTGTTTGAAGAAGGGAACCTGCAATTGCGTTTCAGCTGCACCGGTAGCGGTGTAATACAAAAACAATGCAACGCCTATCGCCGAGAGCGATTGCCATAAATATTTCCAGCGCGCTGGCAACCCGCGCGAATTTTTTTCTACTACTTTGCGATAGTCATCCACCCATCCGACAGCACCGAAGGCAAACGTCACAAACAGCACTACCCACACATACCGATTACCGAGATCTGACCACAACAAGGTACTGATGCCTATCGCCGACAAAATCAGTGCGCCGCCCATCGTTGGCGTGCCGGATTTACTTAAATGGGATTTGGGGCCATCAGTGCGCACCGATTGCCCAATTTGCAAATTGCTCAGGAAACGAATCATGCCCGGGCCCACCAGCAAGGACATGATCAGTGCGGTCAACACACCGAGAATGGCGCGCACGCTTAAATATTGAAACACCGCAAACAAGGTATATTTCTGTGATAAATAATCTGCCAGCCACACTAACACGATGAAAGACCCTCGCTTACCAAACCATTGACCACGTCTTCCATTCCTGAACTACGCGAACCTTTTACCAACACCACAGCGTCTTTCTGCAAAAAATGTTTGCAAGCGGTAATCACTGCTTCTTTATTCACAAAATGTTGTGCGCCTTCACCAAACGTTTGCGCTGCCACCACGCTGATTTTTCCTACGGTAAATAAACGCGCGATGCCTTTCTGTCGGGCATAGGCACCCATGTCGCGGTGCAATGCATCCGAAAGCTCACCCAGCTCTGCCATGTCTCCCAGAATCAATAAACGGTGGCCAGTCATTTCAGACAAGGCATCAATCGCTGCACGCACACTGTCAGGGTTTGCGTTATAAGTATCGTCAATCAGGCAACACCCGTTGACTCCTTTTTTAATTTGCATACGGCCGGCAACATTCACCACCGATTCAAGGCCACGCTTGATACTATCCAGATCGGCATTCACCGCCAGGCAACAAGCGGCGGCAGCCAGTGCATTGGAAACATTGTGTTCGCCCATCAAGGGAAGTTGTATTGATACACTTCCTTTCTTGCAGACCAATTCAAAACTGCAACAGCCTGCATTGTTGCGGGTTATATTTTTAGCAACAACATCCGCATCATTTTTTATTGCAAAGGTTAGTTGCTTGCTCGCTGCCGTTTGTTTTAGCCATTGCTCACTGTAATGATCATCGCGATTAATAACCGCCACACCATTCGATGAAAGGTATTGGTAAATTTCCCCTTTGCCTTTGGCAATGTTATCGACACTGCCAAAACCGCCAACATGCGCCCTGCCGACATTGTTCACCACGCTCACTTGCGGTTTGGCCATTTTTGCCAGATAAGCAATTTCCCCCAGCGCACTGGCGCCCATTTCAATCACCGCGTACTCGTGTTGTTTTGAAATTTCCAGCAAGGTCTGCGGCACACCGATGTGATTATTCAGGTTGCCCCGGGTTGCCAGCACTTTGTTCGCATCCCGTGTCATCGCCGCCAGAATGGAAGCAATCATTTGTTTGACCGTGGTTTTTCCGCTGCTACCGGTAATAGCAATCACCGGACCTTGAAACAGTTCACGATTGAGTGCGCCCAGGTTGCCGAGCGCATGAATCGTGTTATCGACCACTAATTGCGGCAAGGCGACAGATTGTTTTTTCTGCACTACTGCCGCACACGCACCCTGTTTTGCAACCGGCTCAATAAAATCATGGCCATCAAATTTTTCACCACACAATGCCACAAACAAATCGCCTTTTTGTAATTTCCGGCTGTCGGTTGTCACAACGCTGAACGAAACATTTTCTGCAGGAGCAGGCACACCACAGCAATCCGCTACTTCCGCCAGAGTCAATGCACGCATCATGCATAACCTCCTTTATTCGCACGCAAACGCAAAGCGCTACTGGCTTCACTGACATCGCTAAAAGGAATTTTAGTGCCCTTGATTTCCTGATACGTTTCATGCCCCTTGCCCGCAATCAATACCACGTCACCGACGTTTGCCTGACAAATGGCATGCACAATGGCGGATTTTCTATCCTCGATTGCGGTGGTCTTATGCAAGTCCATACCAACCAGAATCTGGTCAATAATATCGCGAGGATTTTCTGAGCGCGGGTTGTCACTAGTGACGATCACATGATCTGCTAAACGCGACGCCACCGCACCCATCACTGGCCGCTTGCCGACATCGCGATCACCGCCGCAACCAAACACGCACCACAATTTATTTTTGGTCTGCGGTTTTAACGTGGTGAGGATTTTTTCCAACGCGTCAGGGCTGTGTGCAAAATCAACGAATACCTGAATGGCTTCATTCTGCTTATCCACGGATACCCGTTGCAATCGCCCCGGCGGCGACTGGAGATTCCCGATCGCATCAGCTACCGAAGACAAGGCAAACCCTTCTGCACATAACACACTGATCACGCCCAAAAGATTCGAAACATTAAATTCACCTATCACGGGCGAAAAAATTTTTGCCTGGCCCCAGGGACTTACCAAATTTCCCCGTACACCTTCTGCATCGATATGCAGATCGCGCAAATAAACATCAGCGCTTGCATCTGAAATGCTGTAACGAATAACCGTCGCGGTTTTTATCTCAGCGGCGAGTGTGCGACCAAAAGGGTCGTCGACATTCACTACCGCATTTTTCAAACCGGAAACCTGAAACAAGCGCGCCTTGGCTGCACCGTATTTTTCCATCGTGCCGTGATAATCCAGATGATCGCGCGACAAATTAGTAAAAAGCGCCGTTGAAAATTTCACGCCTTTAACGCGGCCTTGTTCCAGGCCATGTGAAGAAACTTCCATCACCACGTGTGTCGCGCCTTGCTGGACAAACTCTGCCAGGATTTTTTGCAATAATTTTGCATCCGGCGTGGTGTAGCCCGTCTCTTGCATAACCACCGGTTTATCACTGCTCCACACGCCGCAACCCAGTGTACCGATCAATCCTGGCCGCTTGCCGAAATCTCGTAGCAGCTGCGCCAGCCACCAGGTGCAGGATGTTTTTCCATTGGTGCCAGTCACACCAATATATGAAAGTGAATCAGGAGAAAAAGAAGCTATCATTATGACAACCTCTTTTTCTTATCAATGATTTTCAAAGTCGGCACGGTTTGCACCGGCGGCAATACGTCAACCACTTGCTGTGGCGATGCTGAATAATCATCCGGTGGAACACCGTATAAACGCAACGCGGTCGACATCACTTGTGAAAACACCGGCGCGGCTACTTCACCGCCATAATATTTCGTACCCGACGGTTCATCAATCACCACAATCGTGACAAAACGCGGGCGCGTTGCGGGCGCCATGCCAGCAAACACTGCAATATATTTATCTTCCGAGTAACCGCCGTCTTCTGCTTTGTGCGCCGTACCGGTTTTACCCGAGATACGATAAGCGGCCACCCTTGCAGTCGTTGCAGTGCCGCCCGCTTCCGTTACGGATTCCATCATCGTTACTAATTGATGCGCCACATTCGGCGACATGGCGGTTTCCGTAGGCAATGTTTGTTCCGCATTTGCATCGAGACGCAACAATGAAACCGGTTTTTTGATTCCACCGTTGGCAAACACCGAATACGCTTGCGCCAATTGCAAAGGCGTGACAGAGACACCGTGACCGAATGACATCGTTGCTTGCACAATCGGCGCCCAGTGACGATAACTCGGCAACACACCGACACTCTCACCCGGGAAACTAATACCGGTTGCCTGGCCAAAACCCACGCGATGCAACATGCTGCGAATATCATCGCCCGGTAATGTCAGCGCAATTTTGGTTGTACCAACCTGGCTGGAACGCGCCAGAATCTGCGTCAGGTCAATCACACCATTGTTGTGATGATCCTTGAGTAATTTGTCGCCCACCATAATCGTACCGGGATTGGTATCAATCATGGTGTGCGGCGTATATTTTCCGCTGCCAATCGCTACGGCCATCGTAAAAGGTTTAAGGGTTGAGCCTGGCTCAAATACATCCGTCACCGCGCGATTACGCAAACTGTCCGTGCTTAAATCACTGCGATTGTTGGGATTGTAAGAAGGTTGATTAACCATCGCTAACACTTCACCCGTATTACTATCCAGCACCACGACTGAACCGGCTCTGGCTTTAAACTCACTGATTGCTGCCTTGAGTTGTGTGTAGGCGAGGTATTGAATACGCATATCAATACTCAACTGCAACGACTGCCCGGGCTCTGCTGATTTAATTAATTGCACGTCTTTAATCGTGCGACCACTTAGATCCTTGAGCACTCGCTTCTCACCCATTTGCCCTTTCAAACTATTGTTGTAAGCGAGCTCTATGCCTTCCTGACCGTTGTCATCCAGATCCGTTACACCAACCACGTGTGACACCACATCACCCGCCGGATAAAAACGACGGTATTCCCGTTGCGCATAAATACCGGCGTAATTCAAAGCCATCACTCGCTCTGCTTCATCAGGTGCCATTTGACGCTTCAAATAAACAAAGCCTTTGCCTGAATTTATTTTTTTATTGAGTTCTGGCAAATCAATATCAAGCGCTTTAGCCAACGCATTGATGGAACGTTTTTCTTTCTGCAACACTTCCGCTTTGAAAAATCGGGGATTCGCCCAGATCGTCACCACAGGCGTGCTCACCGCCAAGGGTTCGCCAAATCGATCTGTAATTGTGCCGCGCAAGGCGACTATAGGCTCCGTACGTAATGAACGTGCTTCTCCTTGTGCCTGCAGGAAATCTTTTCCTTCTTCACCAGCAATCACCTGATTCTGTGCAATACGAATAAAAACCATCACCCCTATGACAGCCAGCAAAACAATCACAACCACAAAGCGGCCGGTTGTTGTTTTGTATGTACCAGTTCTGGATGCCTGTTGCTTCGTCATAAAGTTGCCAATTACGGCTGTCGCAGAACGACAACTGCATGTGGATCGGGAATGCTCATCTTCAGGTGATTTTGCGCCACTTCAGACACCCGACTAAAAGAAGCCAAAGTACTTTGTTCCAGCAATAATTGATGCCAGGCCACTTGCATCTCTTCCGCATCATCACGCATCTTTTCCAGCTCGGAAAACAATGCACGATTTTTGTAAGTGGTATAAACCACCGACACGGCTGATGCCTCCACAATGACTAACATGACAAAAACCACAAAAACATCGCGCGACATCACCACAGTTACGTGCGCACGAAAACCGGAAAACCACTTTTTTGTAGCAGAATTAAACAGACTCATGCCAGTTTCTCTTTCATACGCTACGCTCAGCCACACGCATAATGGCACTTCGTGCACGCGGGTTACTTGCAAGTTCTGCTTCAGATGCGCGAACCGGTTTGCCAATCAATAAAATTCGTGAACTGAATTTTTCATGCTGAACCGGCAATCTTCTTGGCAACCGTTCTGACTCTGCAAAGCCACGCGCCTGATCACGCATGAAATTTTTAACCATATGATCTTCCAGCGAATGAAAGCTGATAATCACCAGCCTCCCGCCAATTTTCAATGCATCCAGTACACTGGCTAGCAATACTTGCAAATCATCTAATTCGCGATTGATAAAAATTCGTATTGCCTGAAATACACGCGTCGCTGGATGTTTGTGTTTTTCCCAGGCGGGATTGGCATCACTCACAATCTTTGCCAACTGCAAAGTAGTTTCGATAGGCTTCACTTCACGATTTTCAACAATGGCTTTCGCAATCCGCTTTGCAAAACGCTCTTCGCCAAATTTTTTAAATACGCCCGCCATTTCGTCAGCGCTTGCTATCGCAATCCAATCCCGTGCACTGGGAAAAACATGCGGATTCATGCGCATATCCAGCGGACCATCATGGATAAAACTGAAGCCGCGCTCGGCCTGGTCCAATTGCGGCGACGACACACCCAGATCCAGCAAGATGCCGGAAATTTTTCCCTTGAGTTGTTGCTGCTCAAGCAACGAATTAAGCTCTGAAAACGAAGTGTGAAAGATGCTGAAACGGCCATCATTGCCGAAGCGCTGTTGTGCTGCTGCTACCGCCTGCGGATCTTTATCCAATGCAATCAATCTTCCATCACGGTTTAACCTTTCAAGAATGGCCGCACTGTGCCCCCCTCGTCCAAATGTAGCGTCTATATAGATGCCACTGCTATCAACCACCAAATGCTCTACTGCTTCATGTAGTAGCACTGTCTCATGCGAAAAAAGTGCCTCATGTAAAGACGTTTGCCGAGACGTACTCATTCCACCCCCCGGTTAGAATGAGATCGAAGCGATCTCTTCCGGCAATTCAAATTTGCCGGAAATCGCCTCATGCAAACAGCCCTTCCACTTCTCTTCACTCCACAATTCCAACTTCTTGCCTTGCCCTACCAACACTAGGTCCTTTTCGAGGCCTGCATACTTACGCAATGCCGGCGGTAGCAGTACGCGGCCGCTACTATCCATCTCAATGTCCGAGGCGTAACCCAACACCAGGCGCTGAATACGACGGACACCGGGATTGGTACTGGGTAATTTTTCCAATTGTGCTTCAAGGTCTTCCCAAACTGGCAAAGGGTAAATTCGCAAACAGATATCCTGAATATCTATAGTGGCCACTAACTGTCCATTGCAGTGATCGCTTAATAAATCCCGATAGCGCGCCGGAATCGCCAGACGACCCTTCGCATCAAGACTGATTTCATTAATTCCACGGAACACTCAAACCATCCTTTTCTTGATCAAATAAAACCCCAATACACCACATCAACCCACTTTGTGCCACAACATGACACTATAAGCACAAAAAAGGCGCAGTCAAGCTAAGTCATTGACAGGACTAGGAATTTCTCAAGAAAATAGTGGACTACCGTTTGGGGAAGATAGATTATAAAACTCTATTTAATCATTAAGCTAGAAACTCAAGTTAAAGTAACTTATTAGAAATGATAACTATAAAATCAATAATTATATTTTTTAATAATTAAATAATATAGAAACTGGCCTAAAAGAAGCCGCCTACGCTTTTTGAACTCGCCGTTTCAACCGCTGCGCATGCGTAATTTCCAGCTATAATCCCCGCTCAACAAAAAGTGGCGCTAAAAATGATCCATAGACTACCTGCTGTTTTTATACTATTTTTTTTTACACTATCTTCAGCAAATGCCTATGTCGGTCCCAGTGCAGGAGTTACCCTGACGGGATCCCTGATTGGTTTTATTACTGCTATTGTCGTTTCCCTATTCGCTATCTTACTGATGCCAATCAGGCTTTTACTTGCTCGAAGAAAAAAAAGGAATGAAGCCAACCCTGACGATGTCAATCCGGACAAGAATCTCGCAGGCAAAGGAACTGGAGAAAGATAAATAAGTAAATTGTTTAAAACTTTCCTTGATATGCTCACCCTGATTACTATCAGCCTGCATTTCTTCTGAAGAATCTCTCGAAATATTCCACGTAAATTATGACTATGCCTAACTTCAATAAAAGACGATTACTCAAAATAATTTATTTTGTGACCTTTTCGATCGCAGTGTTTTTTTTGTCCGTTGTGCTAAGTATTTTTCTTTTGAAAAAAAATATATGGCCCGCTTCAGAGATTGAATACCTGATTAATACAATGAATGAAAGCGTTATTGCCGATCGATTCCATTTTAAAAAAAATGTCGACACAAAAGTTAAATCTGACGACGAGGGTTTGCGTGAACAAGTTCGCTATGATTACAATAAATTTGATTTGCAGACGGGTCTTCTGAAAGTTTCTCAACCTGAACACCTGGTTGATAAAGAACTGGTTCTTTATTCCCACGGCTCAGCTGTGTCTCTTGTCAATAAAAGAGGCCAGGAAATTCATCGTTGGCACTACGATGATACGGCGGGATATATACAAGGCATGCATTTGTTTCCAAATGGTGACCTGGCATTTAATTTTGGCCTTCGGCTTATTTATATGAACTTCGATTCAAAGGTGTTGTGGGAACGCCCCGGATACTCCACACATGATATTGACGCTTACAAGGACCAGATTTATGTCGTTCAGCATAAAAAAATTCAGCCAGGCACTCCTTTCCCCTGTTCTGGAGTAATAATTGATTACGCTTCAGGACAGTACACTGAAGACTTTATCACCGTCTTCGACCGCAAGGGAAATATACTCAGGGAAATTTCTGTTCTGAATGCAATATGTAACAGTGATCATCGTGGGCTCCTTTCCATGAATGCATACCTTGGTGAGATGGACTCAACGCTAGATCGCCCTGTTTTTTACAAAATTTCCAAATCAGAATATGCGGGAACTGTTGATCCGCTACACTTAAATTCAATTTATGTAATTACAGAAAAAGATGCATTAAGTTTTCCCTATCTCAGTGAAGGAGATCTTCTGGTTTCGTTTCGCAATATCAATACAGTTGCGATCATTGATAAAACGACTGGCTTGGTTAAATGGTCCATGGCGGGTTCTTTTATCAGACAGCATGAGGTGAATATTATTAACAATAAATACCTGGCGGTATTTGATAACCTCGGTAACTTTTATAAAAATGGTGCTTCGCGGATTGCATTCTATGATATGGCAAGCACGCAATTAGTGAAGAGTTACTCTCCTTCCCCCGAATTTCATTTTCTGGTATTTATTACCGGTTCCTATGATGTAGCTCCGAACGGAAATGTTGTCACCATTGACGGAGAGAGGATTTTGGAAATAAACGAATCTAAGGGTGTTGTTTGGGCGTATTACCCCAAATTTAACAAAAAAATTACTACGTTAGGTCCAGTACTATCAATTCATTTGGTTCCTTGCGATTATTTGGACAAAGTAACTTGCGAGCACCTACAGAAATAAAGTGAGTTGGCCGATCGCCGCTCTTGCGCGTCCTGCGCTCGCGGCATACATGACATCCTGTCAATAAGCCGGGTTACACCCGAATTATCAATTTATAAAGTGAGTTGGCCGATAAGCCGGGTTCTGTCGTGGACAACCATTCATCTGGGATGTTTGTCGCCAAACACCTCAAGCAACCTACCCGACCTCAGCGCGGGCCACGCCAAAGAGGTCCTATTTGGTCTTGCTCCGAGTGGGGTTTGCCGTGCCGGTCTGTTGCCAGACTCGCGGTGCGCTCTTACCGCACCATTTCACCCTTGCCGTTATCTTACGATACTTAGGCGGTATCTTTCTGTTGCACTATCCGTCGGCTCGCGCCGCCCAGGCGTTACCTGGCACTCTGCCCTGTGGAGCCCGGACTTTCCTCTATCAATACAAGACTGACAGCGGTTGTCTGGCCAACTCGGAGCACAGGTTATAGAGCTGCCTTGATTTTGGCAATGAGAGCTTCTGCTTCTTCGGACGAATAAAGCACCGGTACAACTTGTCCCCACACGGGCTTTGGCCAGCAGGGATCGCCTTCAAATCGCACAATATGATGGATATGTAATTGTGACACCTTATTGCCAAGTGCCGCGACATTCATCTTTTTACCCTGAAATAACTTCATCATCACTGCCGATAATCGTGATGATTCGGTGATAAATAGTTTTTGTTCAGCATCCGCAAGCTCGTAGATATCTTTTTTTTCCTCCCGCATAGGGACCAGAATACACCAGGGATAATTTTTATCATTCATCAACAAGAGACGGCAAAGCTCAAGATCCTGGATTACAAAGCAATCCTTGGCAAGTTGTGGATGCAAAGTAAATTTATTCATGACAACCCTAAAAGGAAAACCGACGACTTAAATTTAACAAGGGCTTTTCTACCCATTGGTAACACAAGCGACCACAAAGCAACACACCAAACATGGCCAAGCCCAAGATAATAATGTTATCCGAATATCCCGGCCACGCAAAAGTCTTCCATGCCCGTCCACATACTGACAACACAAGAATATGGGTTAAATAAATGGAATAGGAATGATCCCCAATGCGCACCGCCCAGGCAGGTGCAAACCGTTGTTGATTGCGTTCCATTGCAACCGCACCATAGAGCATTAATACGTAGGGAATTGTAAAAAGATAAACACGCGTCCAGCCCATCACATCGATGGTTTCGGTGTTAAACGAAAAAAAGTGCCATAAAATTAACAATGAGATCAAACCTGCCAGCAAGCTAAGTAAAGCCCCGGGATAATAAATATGATTTGTTTGGTGTTTTTTTATTTCAAACATATACAACGCCAAAAAACATCCGGCAATGAATTCTGCAGTCACCGGACTAAACGCAAAACGTAAATATTGATTCTGCTCCGGGTCAAAAGGATTGACGTAGCGAAACCCTTCTATCACTACTAACAACCAGACAAACAATAAATAGGGTAAATATTTTCGCGGCAACAACAGAAAGAAAGCGAAAATTACATAGAAGTACATTTCATGCACCAGCGACCAACCGACCATTAACAAAGGCAAGCCTGCTTGTGGCAATAATAAAAAAGAATGGATCAAAAACGAGGGACTAAAGTGCGGCACATTCAGAAAAGTAGGATGCAGCAAGTAAATAGCCAACACGATGGCGGTCACCAACCAATACAGAGGGTAAATACGGCTCAAACGTAAATAAAAAAACCGCCACGATGCTAAACGGCGTTCTGCAAACAAGCCTGCATGCGTATCCGCGGTAACCGTAACCATAATGAATCCGCTGATAACAAAAAAAAGATCGACGCCGGAAATTCCAATGCGAAGAAAACCGGGAAGCAATACATCAAACTGACCGTATTTGACTTCAACGGCCAGGAGATGAAGCCCGACCACAAGTAATACAGCGAATGCGCGCAAGGCCTGGACATTGTGAAGTTTATTTTGCATGAAGCAAATGTACTGTAGTTCTCCGCAGAATACTACCCAGAAAACTCAGCTATTTTTTTGTAAACTGCGTACGTTAATTTTTAGAAAATCTGCTACGTCCTTGATCGTCTCACGCGCTTCCGGTAACGCCCTGCACATACCGGGATAGGCGTGTGGCATGTCTGCTTTTGTAGATAATTGCACTGTTACACCCTGCGCTTGTGCTTTTTTTGCCAACCTTGTTGCATCATCAAATAATACTTCGCTGGAACTCGCATTGATAAACAGTGGCGGCAAGCCATGGAAATCGGCAAACCAGGGTGAAACCAATGGGTTCGTCAACGAACTTCCTTTGGCGTACATATCCGCCACCTGTGGAATCACACGCATGTTAATCATGGTGTCGCTGTGTGCATTGGTTTTAATCGACTCTCCACTGTGAGTCAGATCAGCCCACGGAGAAAAACACACGCCCGCCGCCGGCATTGGCAAATTCTCTTCACGAATTTTTAGCAAGCTTACCAAAGTCAAATTTCCGCCCGCAGAGTCTCCCGCCAACACAATATTCCGTGCATCAAATTTCTGCCCTAGCAAATAACGATAACAATCCATCGCATCATTCAGCGCCGCAGGAAAAGGATCTTCCGGAGCCAGGCGATAATCCACCAACAACACTTTGCTTTGTGTCGCTTCACTCAATTTGGCGGCGACATCATAATGCGTTTTCACTCCACCCAGCACATAAGCACCGCCGTGAAAATATAAAATGACGTTTTGACTGTTGCGCGCTGACTGATGAATGATCCACTCACAAGGAACATGTTTGATATGGATTGCTTCATGAATACAACTTTTCGGAACTTTGCAAAGTCGTCCCGCACGTTTTGCAAAACGACGTTGGCTTTGTACGAATTCATCAGCCGTCTGGTTTCGATTCAGCCATTTGCTGAAACCAAACGCTAAATGAAAAATTTTTGCCTGCAGGCTCATCTGTTATTCATCTCTCTTTTTTAATCGCGAAGGATGGCGGTGGGATAAGGCAACCCTAAGGCTTGCAACCCTTGTTTGTACATTTCTTCAAACATCGGGATAGTGACTGTCAACAACAGGTTGTTATCGTTATCATAAACATCCAGTCCGCCTTCAATTACAAAAAACACATCGGTAAAACCTTTGTTATCCGGCAGCGCTTCCAGTGTGTGAATAGTGCCCGGTTGTTCATAAATGTAGTCACCCGGTCTCGCGACCCAGTCGTATTCAAAATAATGCCAGGCACCCGTTAAGGTATAAGCGTGTACTTCACCGACGTGGCGATGTTTCATGGCGATAAACCCCGGATGAAAGCGGTTTAAAAAAGCCATGCGATTATTTTTACTATCGACACGAAAAATACGAATATCCACGCCCCCTTTCGGATCCGGCCCCATAGGCGCCCAGGGAATATCTTTTTCGGAAGCGAACTGGGTGTCGTTGATAATCAGCGTCATGCGTTTCTCCGGCGGTTAAATTTTTTCGGTAATGGTGTTAGAATTCTATCCCAGACAACTGTCTTGAAAAAGAACTTTACCTGCCCCTTTTGTTAAACCTTACTTTCAGTTATTACAGGAGAGAACCATGGCCCAACCCTACAAAGCACTTTTTATCGAAGAAGCTGATGGCAGCTTCAAACGTTCCATCGTCGATCGCAATACCGATCAACTGCCCACCGGTGAAGTGCTGATCAAAGTCGCTTATTCCTCGCTGAATCAGAAAGACGCCATGTCTTCACATGGCAACAAAGGCGTCACGCGCACGTTTCCGCATCAACCGGGTATCGACGCTGCCGGTACTGTTGCAGAATCCTCCGTTGCCGATTTCAAAGCCGGTGATGAAGTCGTAGTGACGGGTTACGACCTTGGCATGAACACGGCGGGCGGTTTGGGACAATACATACGCGTGCCAGCGAAGTGGATTGTCAAATTGCCAAAAGGTTTGTCACTCAAGCAAAGCATGCAGTTCGGCACCGCCGGTCTCACCGCGCAATTGTGTATTAACAAACTCGAACACAACGGTTTGAAAAAGGAACAAGGCCCTGTGCTTGTCACCGGCGCCACCGGTGGCGTAGGCTCGATTGCGATTGCACTGTTAGCCAACGCGGGATATCACGTGGTCGCCAGCTCTGGCAAACCCGAGCAAACGGATTACCTGAAAAGTCTTGGTGCAAAAGAAGTCATCGCTCGCAGTACACTGAGCGAAGAAAGCAAAAAACCGATGCTGAAAGATGTTTACGCGGCGGCGATCGATGTCGCTGGCGGCAACACGCTCGCTAACGCGATCAAATCAGTAAAACACAGTGGCAGTGTCGCGGCCTGTGGCCTGGTGGAAAATCCGGGATTCAGCGCCAGTGTGTTCCCGCATATTTTGCGCAATGTGAATTTACTCGGCGTGGACTCTGTTGAAATTTCGCTGGCTGATAAAAAAGCGGCGTGGGACAAACTCGCCAAAGCGGCGAACATTCCTGCCATCGCAGCACTCAATGAAGAAATCACCTTGGACAAAGTCATTCCCGCGCTGGAAAAAATGATCAAGGGCGGTGCAACGCGTCATATTGTGGTGAAAATGTCGTGAGTCCTTTCAACAAAGGCGCTTGATATAGAATAAGGCCATGGCCACAAACACCGCACACAAACCGGATAACGGGAGCTCGCAAGCAGCTCCCGTTTTTATTTGGTGGTGCATCACCGCACTCCTGGTTGCTGTTATTACCGGAGTTTATTTTTTTAAAAAATTCTCAATTAGTTCTTCTGCTGAAACGAACACATCACAACGGCCTAATATTATTTTTATAATCGCAGACGATATCGGCTGGAATGATTATCACTTTAATGGCCATCCGGTCCTGCAAACACCCCACATTGATAAACTCGCCAGCGAAGGCGTAGTATTCAATAACGCCTACGCAACGAATGCGATTTGTCGACCCAGTCTTGCGAGCATCATTACCGGTTTATATCCTTCGCAACATATGATCACGGCGAATGCGCGCGCCATCAATGTGCGACGCGGTGAATATGAGTTGGGTTTGCCACCTTATGCCAAACGCATGAACACACTCGATACGTTGCCGCGCGAATTAGCCAGGCTCGGTTATCGCAGTTACCAGGCCGGTAAATGGTGGGAAGAAGGTTACGCCAACGGCGGCTTTGATGACGGCGACAAAAAACCGCAAGGATTGTTTCGCCATGTCACGCGCATGAATGTGATAGGGCGCGAAGGGTTACAACCTGTTTTCGACTTCATTGATAACAACAAGCAGCGACCGTTTTTTATCTGGTATGCGCCACAGATGCCACACACACCGCACAATCCACCTGAAAAATTCCTCAACCCTTACGTCCATCAGACGAATGACATCAACGTAGCAAAATACTGGGGCATGGTCTCGTGGTTCGATGACACGATTGGACAGATCATCGATCACCTGCAAGCACAAGGGCTGCGCAACAACACGATCATTGTTTATATGGCGGACAACGGCGTCTCGCTGCAATCCGACATTGAGAACACCGGCTCGGCTGATGGCAAGGATACGCCTTACGAAATGGGCAATCGCACGCCGATTATTTTTAACTGGCCCGCACACTGGCAACCGGCACAACGCGATACATTGATATCGAGCATAGATGTCTTCCCGACATTGATGGATTTGTTGCAGAGTCCTGTCAATAATCTTCCTGGCCAGTCTGTATTGCCAAGCATCACTGAAAACAAAATGACGGCGCGTGATTATGTAGTTGGCGAAGGTTATCCCGATCCGGGCAAGGAAGTATTCGACAGCCCACGCAAGTTTCGCTGGATACGTTATCAACAGCTGCCCAATCAATGGAAGTTGATCTCGCTCAATACCGGACAGATAGAATTGTTTAATCTGTCGACGGATCCCGATGAGAAACGCAATTTATTTAGCGATCCATCCACGCTGGCTATCCAGTCTGAATTACTCAAACGCCTGAACAAAGCATTACCTGAACGAGGTCATCTACCATGAGCACTACAACGAGCACCAACACACCTTACATTATTATCACTGCCGACACGCACGCCGGTGCATCGATCGAAACCTATCGCGACTATCTCGACCCAAAATATCGCGCGGACTTTGATGCGTGGCGCGGCAGTTATAAAAGCCCGTCAGCAAAACACCTGGGCAAAAAGAAAACCAAAAATTGGGACTCGGCAGAACGCATGACGGATCTCGAAGCGGACGGCGTCGCGGGTGAAATTATTTTCCCGAACACCGTGCCACCGTTTTATGCCAAAGCGTTTCACATTTCGCCGCCCGCCACTGCCAAAGAATACGAACATGCGCTCGCCGGTACGCGTGCGCACAATCGCTGGCTTGCTGAATTCTGCGCCGACCAACCGCATCGCCGCGCAGGCATCGGTTTGATTCACCTGAACAACATCGATGACGCGATTGAAGATATAGCATGGATCGCAAAAAATAATTTGCGCGGCGGGATTTTATTACCGCTGCCAGCGCCGTCCGATGTCGATATCAAACAACTGAATCATCCCGATTATGATCGTTTGTGGGCGGCGATACAGGATCACGATCTGGTGATAAACCAGCATTCCGGCCAAGGCACGCCCGCTTATGCGCAAGCGCAAGGCCAGAACGCGTTGTGGGCGATGGAGATGGCGTTCTTTGTGCAGCGCGGTTACACACATTTGATTATGGGCGGCGTGTTCGAACGTTTCCCGAAACTCAAATTTATTCTCACCGAATCCGGTTGTGCATGGGCGCCGAAACTCTTGCAGCAAATGGATGCGATGTATTTTGCGTGGAAAGCCGGCGCGATTGGCGAGATCGATACGTCGAAAGATCCGGCGCTGAAAGAATTCCCGAGCTTCTACGCCAAACGCAATTGCTGGTATGGCGCGAGTTTTCCGGGCCCGTCTGACATCAAGGGCCGCGATGTGGTGGGTGTCGATAAAATTTTATGGGGCAATGATTATCCGCATTACGAAGGTTGTTACCCTTACTCACGCGAGAACATGCGTTTTGCGTTTGCGGATGTCGATGAAAAAGAAGTGCGCATGATGCTGGGCGAGAACGCGGCGAAGCTTTACAAGTTTGATCTGGAGAAGTTGCGCTCGCTTGCGGAGAAAATCAATATCACGCCGGAGCTGGTGAAAGTGCCACTCGATAAAATTCCGGAAGACTCGACTTGTATTACCTTTCAACGGGCGAGGATGATGCAAGGGATGAAGAAGAAAGCGTGACCCCTCTGTCGCTGCGCGACATCTCCCCTATGAATAGGGGCGACCGAATTAGCCTCTCCTATTTATAGGAGAGGTGCCGAACGAAGTGAGGCGGTGAGGTCATTAACCAAAATTATTAAACAACACCTTCACTGCATTGTGTTCACCTTGCGTAAAGCAAGTCATAAATGCCGTTTTGTAATCCTTCATCGCATACTTGTGCGTGATGATCGGCGTGACATTGATTTTCCCTTGCTTGATAAATTCAAAATACCATTCCATGCCGTGCATGCGCTTGCCTTGGTATTCCTCAATACCAAAACCATTGGAACCAAAAATACGCAACTCTTTAAAGTAAACCGGCGTCCATTCAAAACGGCGCGATGGCTCCACACCAATCACGAGCAGCGCACCGCCGGTTTTCAAAATACGTATGCTCACTTCCATGGTCTCGGCCGATGACACCGTGTCATACACGCAATCAAGGCCACCGTTAATCATCGGCAAACCCATCCACGGCAGATTCAATTCGCAACCCAGATCTTTCGCGATACCGTGCACAATGTCTTTAGTTGGTTTATGTTTGTAGACTTTATGCGCGCCAAACTGCTCCGCGAGTTTTGCCTGATGCTCGTAACGTGCGACCGCAAACACCTTCACGGTGGGATACAGCGCACGCAAAATGGCAATCGCCAATAAACCGAGCGTGCCGCAACCGTAAACCAGCGCACTGCCATTCACGGGCGGTGGTGCTTTTAAAATCGCATGGAAGGAAACGGAGAATGGATCGGCCAATACGGCTTCTTCACTGCTGATACTTTCCGGTATCGGATACCATTGCGATTCATGCGCCGGCACTTTTTGTGCAAAGCCACCCGTCGCGGTCGCGCTGTTGCCATGATGAATACCACGCTCGACGTAACCACGACCAAAACTCAAACACTGCGCAAGGCGACCTTGCTTGCAATATTCACAAGGCTCCACACCGCGCGTGACGCAGGACAACCACGGATTCAATAACACACGCTCACCGACTTTACGATTTTTTACCTTCGATCCAACCTTGCTGACAATGCCGACCACTTCATGACCTAACACTTGCGGCCAGGAAATCATCGAGGTCATCGGGTTGTCGATCTGCCCATTCATAAATACTTGTTTGTAATCACTGCCGCATAAACCGCAGAGTTGTGTGTCGACCACCAGCCAATCTTCCGCCGGTAATTTCGGATCAGGAATTTCCTGCATTTGCATGGGCGACGTCACGCCGACAAAGGCTTTGGGGGTGAACAGGGATAAAATTTTTGTTGCGACTAAACGCAAGGGTTGATCACTAATCACCAGTGCTTTCATGGTTTCCTCATTACGATGTTATTGATGGATTGTATTTAAGGAGACAAAGTATAAACGAAAGACCACGTCATCACGTAGGGGCAATTCATGAATTGCCCCTACAAAAAACCACAGGTGTCGAATTGTTTTTATTCCCTCTCCCTTTGTTGAAGGGAGAGGGCTAGGGTGAGGGATTTCTATTCGTGACGCAGTGCTTCTATCGGATTCATCCGCGCTGCTTGCCACGCGGGATAAATCCCCGCCATCAAACCGATAGCGGTCGACAGCATCCACGCGCCGAGCAAGTACATCGGCTTCAACACCAAAGGAATGGCCGGGAATAATAATTTGCAAAAGATAATCAGCGAAATCACCAACGATAAACCGGCCAGGCCGCCGAGGCTGGCGAGCATGGCCGCTTCACCGAGAAACATCATCAGCAACTGGGGTTGTGTGCAACCGAGTGCACGCAGCAAACCGAGTTCACTGGTGCGTTCTTTCAAGGACACCATCATGATGGTCAGCACACCGACACCGCCGACTAATAGCGAAATACTGGCAATGGCCGTTACACCCATTGTCATGATATTGAGAATGCGATCCAGGCTTTTCAACATGTCTTCCTGCGAGAACAAGGTGAAATCTTCCTTGCCATGCAAACTGATCATGCGCTTTTTAACACGCGTCATCATCTCTTGCGACGTCGTGTCTTCGCTGAACATCAAATCGATTTCCATCAAACTTTCGCGATTGTACAATTGCATGGCGCTGGAAGCGGGAATCACCACCATGTCATCCATGTCCATGCCGAGAAACACCCCTTTGGTTTTCATCACGCCGATCACCCGGTAACGATTACCGCCGATGCGAATAAATTTTCCCAGTGGATTCTCGGCTGGAAATAATTCCTTGTTGATTTTCGCGCCCAACACCGCGTAACTGCGCGCGGCATCATCATTATCGTAGGGTAAAAATTTTCCCAGCGTCACGCCGGTTTTCCAGACGTCCTGCGCCGCGCCGCTCACGCCATGCACCTGCGTGCTGCGCGAAAGCCCGCCATATTCCACACGCGCCTGGCCGCGAATCACCGGCGACGCCGTTTGCACATAGGGCATGTGTTTTATCGCCGCCAGATCTTCAAACGTTAAAGGGCGCACGCTGTTGATCACACCCGCCATGCCCTGGTTGTTCACTTTGCCCGGCGTGATGGTAATGAGTCGCGTACCGAAATCTTCAAAACTGGCAAGGACATTTTTGCGCACGCCTTCGCCGACGGAGGTGAGCAGCGCAACGGATGCAATACCCACAGCGATACCGAGCGCAGTGAGAAAACTGCGCTGGCGATTGCTCAGCACCGCGCGCGTTGTCCATTGAAACCAGTCCGCTATCTTCATTTTTAAAACATGACCCCTCTGTCACTACGTGACATCTCCCAAACCACAAGGATGTGGTGAATGCAGGAAATGCTTGGAGCATTTTTCCTGCCCATTACACAGGGGCGACTCACATGTCCTCCCCTATAAAGTAGGGGAGGTGTTTTGCACAGCGAAACGGAGGGGTCATTATTCATTTGTTTTGCAAGGCATCAAGTGGTTGCAATTCACTGCTTTGTTTTGCTGGTCGCCAGGAAAATAAAACGCCCGACGTCAATGAAACAATGACAGTAAAAATCAGCGCCCACAGCGGCGTGACAAAAGGAATCGATGGCATAGCCATGCGCGCTGCAAACACCAGGCCTTCGCCAAACAACACACCGATCACGGTGCCGAGTGTGACGAGCAAAATGGATTCCGTTAAAAAAATTGCTTGCACATTTTTCGAGGAAGCGCCGATGGCTTTCAACAAACCGATTTCCTGTCGACGTTGGCTGATATTAATCAGCGTGATGTTCATGATCAGGATGCCCGCCACCGCCAGACTGATCAAACCCAACGCACCAATGCCCATGGCAATCACGCCAAGGATTTTATTAAAACTTTCCAGCAAGGCATCGGGGCTGTTCACGGTCACGTCTTCTACCTGATGCAAGTCGCGCATCACTTCAATCACGCGCTGCTGCGCCGCTTGCAGGGAATATTCCGGTTTGATTTGTAACAACAAGCGGAACAAACCCGGCACATTAAATAATTGTTGTGCTGCCGCCACCGGAATGATCACCGACTCGCCGATGTCCAGGCCAAAGGAATCCGTATCACCGGCCATCACACCGACCACACGAAAGCGATAGGTGCCTATGCGCAGCCAGGTGCCAATCGCCGACTCATTCCCGTACAAGGCATCGCGTGCCTTGTGACCGATAATGCATTCATCAGATGCTGCGCGGATATCGCTGTTGGATAAATTTTTTCCTGATTCCAGTGACAACTTACGCACATCCATAAACACGTGATTGGTTCCGAGCACCGTCACGCTGTGTGCACGGCCATTGAAAGACACGTCCGTGCTGCCGATGACCATCGGCGCAATGTCTTTTATAGCAGCGATGCGTTGCTTGAGTTGCTCGGCGTTATCGAGCGTGATGTCTTTCTCGGAAGTGCCCATAATCGGCGGCATACCACCGGTGGTTTCTGATTTACCGGGAAACATCACTAGTACATCACTGCCGAGCAGTGAAAATTCACTCATGACATAACCGCGTGCGCCTTCACCGAGTGCGGTGAGCACCAATACCGCCGACACACCGATGCACACCGACAGCAAAGCCATGGCACTGCGAAAACGCTGGCGAATGAGCGCCTGAAAGCTGAATTGAAAAATATCAATCGTGCGCATGACGATTCAATGAAGAATAATTATTGATTAAAAACCACACGACCATCGGCCATACGTACCTGGCGTTTGGCACGCATGCCCATCGCGGAATCATGTGTCACTATTATCAGCGTTATACCGCTCGCATTTAATTCTTCCAGCAAGTTGATCACATCCGCACCCGAGTGACTGTCGAGATTCCCGGTCGGCTCATCGGCCAATAATAATTTGGGATGCATCACCAATGCGCGACCAATCGCCACGCGCTGGCGTTGTCCACCGGACAACTGCGTCGCCAGATGGTCTGCGCGCGATGCAAGCCCTAATCTTTCCATCACTTCGCGAGAACGCTGGCGGCGCTCTTTCGCGTCAACACCTGCCAACACCATCGGCAATTCAATATTTTCCTGTGTGTTCAAGCGTGGAATCAGGTGAAAGGATTGAAAAACAAAACCAATATAGTTGCGGCGTAACAAGGCGCGTTCTTCTTCTGGTAAATGGCTGGTGGCAATGCCATCGAGACGATACTCACCACTGCTGGGCCTGTCGAGCAGACCCAGCATGTTTAGCATGGTGGATTTACCGGAACCCGAGGGCCCCATGATCGAAACATAATCGCCGTTGTTGATGGTTAACGACACGTGATCCAGTGCGCGCACGATCTGGTCACCGAGCACAAAGGTTTTACAAAGGTCATTCAGCACTATCATTTTTTATATCACGGCTGATCGGTTTGAACCGTCACGAGGTGATCGGGTTCCAATCCCACTTGATCCGGTGTGCGCACTACCACATCGCCAAGCGCCAGGCCCGAAAGTATTTCCGTGTAAGTCCAGTTACCAATACCGATTTTCACCGCGTGTTTTTCCAGTTTGTTCTGCGCATTGACGACCCAGACAAAATTACCGGTCATCAAGGCTTCCGTCGGCACGCGCAACACGTTTGGTTTTTTATCCAGCACCACGGTAGTGTCGGCGCTGTAACCAATTAATAATTTCACATCCGCAGGAGGATTGTTTAATCTGACATCAATGTCCACCGTGCGCGCCTGTTTTTCGAGATCCACCACATAAGGTGCAATCCGTGTCAGCTTCGCACCGAAGGTACGATCACGAAATGCATCGAGCGTGACATCGACATTCATACCCAGTTTCAACTGACCGGCATCCACTTCATCAATCGGCGCCGTCACATACAAACAGGAATCATCAATCAAATCGACAGCGGGCGGTGTCAAGACACCGGGCGGTGACGGCGTCACGTACTCACCCACTTCACCGTTGATCTCGGCCACTACACCCGCAAAAGGCGCGCGCAGTTGCGTATTATCAAGCATGGTCTCCACATCACGTTTTACATCTTCCGCTACTTGTTGATGCGCGTGTGCTAATTCACAAGCAGACTTCTCTACGGTTGTAGAAATATGCACGGTACTGTTTTCGTTTACACAGGCCTTACGAGTTTCAACAATACTTGCCTCCAGATTGGCATCGGCCTGCGACAGATTGGTTTTACGATCACGATTCCATAATTCGAGCAATAACTGGCCCTGTTTGACATGATCACCTTTTTTTACCAGTAATTTGTCGACCACTCCACCGCCGCGCATGGAAAGTTTGGAGCGACGACACGCCTTCACCGTACCGGCTTTGGTATTGGAAACCGTGGCCTCCACCATCCCCTGATCGATAGTAACCGTTTTAACCACCAGGGGTTCCTGATGGAGTCGCTTGTAGGTCACAAGGCCTGCAACCAGTAGTATCACTACCAAAATGACCAACCACTTTTTATTCAGATTTATCTTCTTCATAGCCCCCGCCTTTCATTACCACTGCTTCTATTATCACTTTTAACTGTCCGCATGTTACTCGGGGATAATTCACAAAATAACCCCTCGCGTCTGTGACTAATACATAGGCAATACAGGCAAAATCGAGCACAATAGCCGCATGACATCATCTGGATCACCGAGCAGCCCCGTATCGACAGGAATTCGCGTCCTGTCCATCAGTCTTTGCGTTTATTTTGCACTGACATTTTTATATTCGACGTTTGCTAATTACTGGCCCGGCCCCTTTGTGGATTACTGGATCGACATCCCCCACGTCGAACATTTTTTCAGTGGCACGCTGACCTGGCATGAGCTCATTTCCGCACACGCCAATGTGCATAGACTCTTTATTCCACGGTTATTGTTTATCGCCGACTTCCTGTTTTTTGCTGGCACCAATACTTTACTGATCTGGGTTTCCATTTTTTGCAAAATCGCCACGCTGTGGCTTTTTAATCACCTCATCCAGGATCAAGACACCAAAACAAAGTTTTTGCTGAACGCATTGATATTTTCCGCGATCCTGAATGCCGCGAATATCAGCAATGTATTGCACAATTCCAATATGCAGTGGGACTTAGTGTCGGTGTTTTGCTGCTTTGCTGTTTATTTTTACAGCCGACATATCAACGCTCCGCTACCCCGGAGAATTAAAACCCTTTGCATTGCCTTATTCTTTTTTACCTGCGGATTTTTATCACAGGCGGGCGCGCTACCCGTGTTATTTGTCTTCGTATTCATATCACTGCTGAACAAACGATGGGCAGAATCGTTCCTCAGTTTTATTTTTATGGCCGGGGTGTTTTACCTGACTTTCGTTGTCCTGCCCGTTAACGAACCGCAGAATCCAACCTATGAAGGCGCGCTGACTACTTTTGTCCTGAAACTGAAATACGTGGCGATCTATGTTTTCAAAATGTTTTCCGGCAGCATTTACTTTATTGACGATCATTATTTTGTCTTTTCCTGGATCATACTTTCCCTGTTCCTGTTCAGTCTGCTTCACGCGCATAAAACAAAAACAGTTTGCCATAATATTTTTCTCTACCTCGCCTTGTTTGCTTTTTTAATGATGGTCACTATTGCCGCCGCACGCGTGGATTTTGCACCTAAAACCTGGCCCGCTAATCGCTATCAGACTAATGTCATGTTGTTCATTCTTTCATTGAGCCTGCACAGCTATTTTTCTGTACCGGTGTGGCTTGGCGATCGATACAAGCCAATTTTGCAAAACGCGATCCTGGTTTTCAGCATTACCAGCTTTGGAATCACGCAATATTTTTTAAACAACTATGGCGCTATTTTTGGTAACAAGGTCTTTGCAGCGCAGGCTTATATGCTGACGCATGGCGCCAACCAATACAATGGTGCTGAGTTATTGCCATCACTACATGAAGAGTACGACCGTATTGCTGAATCTGATCCCTTTTTTCAACAGCACGGCTTTGCCTGGTATGCCAACAAACAACATTTACCTGAACAGGAAAAATCCGCTTTCACTAATACCTGTACGAATAATTCCGTATCACTGCAATACAGCAAGGGAGAAGGCGGTGAAGGATTGCAGTTTTCAGCACCATTGAACACAAAACCATTTTCTTTCCTGGATACCATTCCCCGCAATACTTACTATGTACTGGATGCAAACGGTAATGTAGTCGGCTTTTCCTATCTGTTTATTGATCCGAATCATCAATACAGCCGAAGGGAAATACAGGGTTACGTAGCCACACCGACCGCAAAATATATTGCAGAAATAAATCATAATGGCAGTGTCAATTGCCTCTACTCACTCGCTCAATAAAATGAACCGTTTCGCCAACCTGACACTAATAGAAAAAATACTCAGTGGCACATCACTGGCTATCTGTCTCTATTTCCTGGTATCGTTTTTATTTTTAATACTGAGTAATTTCTGGCCCGGACCACTTTTTGATTACTGGATTGATATTCCACTCATCGAAAAATATTTTAATCATCAGCTCACATTTAATGATCTTGTGAGCGCACATAACAATGCCCACCGCATTCTTATTCCTCGCCTGTTATTCATTCTCGACTATCGTTTTTTTGCAGGCAGCAATATCTTGCTCATCATCACATCTATTCTGTGCAAGACTTTCACCCTCCTGCTGTTTAATATCCTGTTAAAAAACCAGCCGCTTCAAACTCGACTATTGCTGAACGCCCTGATTTTTTCTGCAGTGCTTAATGCAGGCAATGTTTACAACATTCTGTTTAATTTTGATATCCAGTGGGACTTGGTGAGCGTTTTTGCCTGCTACTCAATATTTTTCTACAGCAAAATATTTGAAACCAAAAGCAATATTATTTACCGGATACTCGCTTATGTACTTATGTGTTTTGGCTTCCTTAGTCACGCCGGTGCACTCTCTATTCCTTTTGTGTTTATTATTATCAGCGCGCTCAATAAAAATAAAAATGAAATCATTTTCAACATCATCCTGACTCTGAGTGTTTTTTATATTCACAGCCTTTTGCCTTTTGCCGATCCCGACAATCCCGACGTGCAAAGTGCACTCATTACACTACTGTTGCATTTGGGTGCCGTAAGTGTTTTTGTCGCCAAATTTATCAGCGGCTCACTGGCTTTCTATCTCGGCACGCCCGGCTTGTATTTTTCTGCCTATCTGCTGGTATTATTTTTTATCAGCCTCTTGTTATCTGGAAAGCCTCGTCACGCTTGCAATAATATCTTCTTATACTTCTCGATCTTCCTGTTTCTAATGATTGTTTCTATTGCGGCATCGCGCAGCACTTTCAACCCCCGGATATGGGCGGCCAGTCGCTTTCAAACCACCGCGTTACTTTTTATACTCTGTATGCATATTCATGCATGGCTGATTCTGTCCGATTATTTAACAAATCAAAAGACAGTTATAGTTCAATCGCTGATTGCTGTTCATGGCTTTACTATTTTTTTCCTGGTGCAATATTTCACTTACAATATTCCTTACAAACTTTCCAATGCGGTATTTTTTAGTCAAGCCTACATGCTGACACACCAACGCAACCAGAATGATGGTTCACGCCTGCTGTTATGGTTACATGACGATCACGATGTCATTGCGAGTAGCGATACTTTCTTCAGGAAAAATGGATTTGCGTGGTATGCCAACAAACAAATGGCCTCTGCATCCGGCAATGACTTTACTGATACCGGAAAAGCACTGATGACACCGGAACAAGCGTCCACTTTCGAGCGAACCTGCACCGAAAAAATTACCGCACTGAACTATCAATGGACACAGGACGAGGGAATCTCATTCAGCGCTCCGCTCCCGCATTCTTTCCTGACACCGCTGTCATTCCACAGGAATACCTACTATGCGCTGGATAAAAATGGTATCTCGGTTGGATCGGCCTATATTTCAGTCAACGAGGATGGCGCGTTAAAACAAGCGTCATTGGCGGGATATAGTGTTGCACAAACCGTCCATTTCATTGCTGAAGTCGACGACCATTACCAGCCGCGTTGCCTGTATTCTGTAACGCAGGAGCACTAGATGAAATCCCGTTCTTTATTGCAGCCCAATATCACTTCGTTTGCCCTATACAGTATCGCCGGAATTATCTGTCTGTATTTCTTTTTGTCGTTTTTATTCTTTACGCTTACCAGTTACTGGCCAGGCCCGCTTCATGACTACTGGTTTGAAATCCCCAAAATACAGGATTTTTTTAACAACCATCTTTCATGGAATGAACTCGTTACTGCTCACGCCAATGCACACCGGTTGGTAATCCCGCGCCTGATCTTTATTACGGATTATGTTTTTTTCCACGGCACTAATCAACTCATCATCATTGTATCAATTCTTTGCAAGCTAATAATGCTGGTGTTACTTAACGCTATCATCAAAAATGAATCATTTAAGACAAAAATCCTGCTCAATGTATTGTTTTTTTCAACTGTATTTAATTCCATCAATATCCTGAATATTTTAAATAGCTCCAATGTGCAATGGGATTTAATGGCGATTTTTTCCTGCCTTTCTGTTTATTTTTATAGCAATAGTTTTCCGATCGACAAGAAAAAAACAGGGATCTATATCGCCCTGGCCTACCTGTTTTTTATCTGTGCTTTTTTTTCCCAGGGCGGCTCATTGCCAGTTATTTTTGTTTTTGTATTAATCGCTTTTTTAAATAGAAGCCTCATCGGCGTTGTTTCTACTGTTGTTTTTATCGGTCTGGTTTTGTATTTAATGGCTTATGTATTCCCGGTCAATGATGAAGACAGTCCAGGTCTTGGAAGTGCGATCGCCATGTTTATTTTTAAACCATGGTATGTTGCATTATTTTCCTTCAAACTGATGTCTGCCAACATTTATGCATCTGATGCAATTACGTTTGTTTTTTCTGCGTGGTCACTTTTTTTGTTTTCAATTGGTTTGTTTTTTCACAAGAAAACACAGCATCTGTCAAACAATACACTTTTATACATCGCCTGCTTTTGCCTCCTCATGATGGTTTTTATTGCGGCCTTCAGGGTAAATTTTGCTCCCAACGCATGGACATCTAACCGCTATCACCCAAACGTACTGTTGTTTGTTCTGGCTGTCCACTTGAACGCATTTTTACTAGCAGGTACTTTGTTCAGAAAGGTCACGCTGACGGGATGTCGAATTTTTTTAGTCCTGGCTTGCATCATTAACTTATGGATGCCACAGTATTACCAACGTAGCATGGCGGGTGATTTTGCCAATATTGTTTTTGACACACAAACCAGCGGGCTTTTTTATGGGCCAAGTCAAGTGAGTGCACGTCGCCTGGTTACATCCGTCCATGATTTTGACAAAATTGCCGAAGCAGATCCTTTTTTCAGAAAGTTCGGTTTTAGCTATTACGCTAACAAACAAGGTTCCTCACATTATGTACAAACCAGGAATCCAGGCGAGAGATTGATTTCACCTGAAGCTGTTACTGATTTTGAACACAACTGTCCTGTCAATTCCGACTCAATAAATTACAGCAAGGCTGAAGACGGAATAAATTTCAAGTTCTCCACTTCTATTATTCAAGATCCCTATGCTATTTTTAAAACGCTATTCAAGCGAGATACTTTTTATGCAATTGATGCAACTGGGATAGTTACCGGTTACGCATATCTTTATGTTGATCCCGAGCATTATTTTTCATCGCTGCGCGTAGACGGGCTCAGTCGATCAACCACCGTGAAATACATAGCAGAAATCAAGCACAATGAATTAGTGTGTCGCTATGTACTAAACGCCAATACTCCTTGATAGCTTGTGTTTAAACTTTAACCCGCACTTAAGTTTTAACCCACAGTGGCAAGGTGACTTCTTCAGTTATTTTTCTAAACATCACTTTTACCGGTGTGCCAATTTTAATTTCTTCATATTTATAGTCGTTGATTTCACCATTTTGATCTTTCAACAAATTACCTGCAAAACGAATCGTTGGATCTTGATCAAGTTCAACCACAATTGCGGTGTAAGGTGCACGCTCGGTAAAATCCAGCATCAAGGGTGGATGCGGCTCAACAAACGACCAGATTTTTCCTGTGCCTTTTACTTCGGTCCACACCGGCTTCACACGCGGAGACCACGGATTACCGGGACGCGGTGGAAATATTAACCGTTTCGTTTGTGGGCATTGCTGGATGCGTAACACGCCCTCACGACAACCAGACCAGAAGGGTTCACAGACATCGTCGATAAAAGGCAATAGTGTTGTTGGTTCATCAGTCATTTCAGTTCTCCTCACGTAGGGGCACGGCGCGCCGTGCCCCTACAAATTATTTTCGCAAAATCATTGCACCAGTCGGCACACCTTCACCGGCCGTTACTAAACAATTTTCTGCGTCTTTCACTTGATTCGGCGACGTGCCACGCAATTGCTTCACCGCCTCGGTAATTAAATTAAAGCCGTGCACATAGGCTTCACTCAAACCGCCGCCAGACGTATTGATAGGTAACTTACCGCCCACTTCAAGATTGCCATTTTCAGTAAACGCTGGCGCTTCTCCGCGTTTACAAAATCCATAACCTTCCAGAGACAATAAAATCAGCGGCGTGAAGGCGTCGTAAATTTGCGCGACATCAATATCTTTCGCTTTGATGTCAGACAACTCATACAGCTTGCGCGCCACCACCCACGCCGGGCCTTTCAGTGGATCATCGCAAAAAAAGTTTTGCATCACCTGATGTTGCTTGTGAAAACCTTGCGCGAACGCGTGGATGTATGCCGGTTTGTTTTTACAGTCTTTCGCACGATCAGCACGCACAATCACAGCAGCCAAAGCGCCGTCGGTTTCCAGGCAATTATCAAACAAACACAGCGGGCGTGATATCCAACGGGCGTTCATGTAATCGTCGCGCGACATCTTTTTATCGCGCATCATGGCAAGCGGATTATTGTTGGCATGTTTGCGAACCGCCATCGCAATATTGCAAAGATGTTCACGCGTCGCGCCGTATTCATGCATGTAACGTTGTGTGAGCATGGCGATTTCATCGACTGGGCGTATCACACCGAAAGGTCGCGTGTAATTCACTGCAAAATCTTCCTGCACACCTGCACCTTTGGACCAGGGGCGCCGCGCACCACCCGACGCACGTTTGCGCGAGCGCCATGCGACCGCCACATTGCATTGACCGGTCGCCACCGCCATGGCTGCGTGGCCCACGACACCGGGACCGCCGCCGCCGCCGTAAGCGACCTGGCCAAAATAAGTGATATCGCCAAAACCCATATTGCGTGACAACACGACTTCCGATGTCGCCTCTTGCGTATACGAAGCAAGTCCATCCACTTCAGAAAGTTTTATACCCGCATCATCAAGCGCATTGAGAATGGCTTCACTGGCGAGTTCTACTTCCGAACCCTCGAGTTTTTTGCTGAATTCGGTTTGGCCTATACCAACAATGGCGGTCTTATCTTTTATGGAAAGGTCTTTAATTGAAAAGTCACTCATAGTCACGCTACTGGATGCACGAAAAAAATTTAATATAAGCCAGCTGTCTGGCATAATCAACCCGTAGAATTTCTATTTATTCATCACCGTGAGTCAACTGCCATGGACCACCGCAAAATTATTTACCCCGAATCACTGAATGACCAGGGCTCACTGTTCGGTGGCAACTTGTTGAAGTGGGTTGATGAATTCGCTTACATCACCGCCAGCCTCGAGTTTCCGGGCAATCGTTTCGTCACCATCGCACTTGATGACGTGGAATTTAAATACCCGATCAAGGAAAGCGAAATTTTACGCTTCTCTGTCGAACAAACACGGCGCGGCACTACTTCCGTAAGCTACGAGGTTAAAGTCTACGGTGAAAAGCTCGCACCAAAGGATCTGGTGTTATTTGCAACCGGCATTGCGTTTGTGAATGTCGATGAACACGGCAACAAACAACCGATAAAAATAAAATAATGGCCGCCTCCACTGACGAAAAAATAATTGCGTTGCAAGAGAAAACTCTCTTTCAGGAAGAGGCGATCCAGAATCTTGATTCCGTGATTCGAAAACAATACGACTTGATCGATGCGTTAACACGTCGATTGAAAACACTGGAAGAAAAACTGGATATGCTACAGGAAGAACTGGAAAACCAACCGGCTACTATCGTCGATGAAAAACCGCCGCACTATTAAATGATCCCACCCTAACTCTCCCCCTTTTCAGGGGAGGGAATTAAAACTAGCAAGGGCAGCGCTTGATCGTTCCATCCTTTGATGGATAGCGCGCTTGCTGACCATAACGGAAATATTCCGTTTCTGTCATCACAGTGACATCAGGATGATGACTTTTCATATGCGCACAATATTTCTGGTAATCCCCCACACCCACCATTAACCGTGCGGTTTCAGTCACGCGATGAAAGAATTGTTTCATCTCCATATTTTCATCTCCACACCACCAACGTTTCAGTGACAGTGATGGTTTCTGAACGATGCGCCTGTAAAACGGCGCGAATCGCGAATATCAGCATGAGGACAACAACCGCCATAAACAACAGTGCCATCATTGCGTCTATATGATCATTGAAAACAATCTGCTGCATTTGCTCAAGGCTTTTTGCCGGCGCGATAATTTGTTGCGCGTCCAATGCTGCTGAAAATTTTTGCGCATGCGCAAGAAAACCTATTTTTACATTGGCAGAAAAAACTTTTTGCCAGCCCGCAGTCAAGGTCACCATCAGTATCCACGATGCAGGCAATGCAGGCACCCACAGGTAACGCGCTTTCTTCATGCGAATTAAAATCACGGTGGCGAGCATTAATGCCATACCCGCGAGCATTTGATTCGCGATACCAAATAAAGCCCACAAACTATTGATACCGCCAAACGGATCGGTGACGCCTTGATACAAAAACCAACCCCAGGCACTCACTGCCAACGCCGTAGCCAACAAATTAGCCGTCCACGATTGCGTGCGTGCTAGCATTGGCACTGCGGTGCCCAGAAAATCCTGAATCAAAAATCGACAGACACGCGTTCCGGCATCTAATGTCGTGAGAATAAACAAAGCTTCGAACAAAATCGCAAAGTGATACCAGAACGCCATCGCGCTGTTATTGCCAACGGAAGTTCCGCCAAATAAGTCAGATAAAATTTTCGCCATACCGACAGCAAGCGTAGGCGCACCACCGCTGCGCGACAGGATGGATGCTTCGCCGACGTCATGCGCCATTTGCGTCAACAGGTCCGGTGTTACGACGAAACCCCATTGACTAATCGTTTGCGCCGCGTCTTGCACATTTGTGCCAATCACGGCGGCGGGACTGTTCAACGCAAAGTAAACACCGGGCTCCAGAACACAAGCGGCGGTGAGCGCCATGATGGCAACAAACGATTCCATCAACATCGCGCCGTAACCAATCGTGCGTATATGCGATTCGCGTTCCAGCATTTTCGGTGTGGTGCCGGAAGCCACCAGTGCGTGGAAACCGCTCACGGATCCACAGGCAATGGTGATAAATAAAAATGGAAACAGGGAGCCAGCAAACACCGGGCCCGTGCCATCGACAAAGCGTGTCACTGCCAACATTTTCAACGGCGGTGCCACAAGCACAATGCCAATCGCCAGCAACACAATAGTGCCAATTTTCAAAAAGGTGGAAAGATAATCGCGCGGCGCCAGCAACAACCACACCGGCAATACCGCTGCAAAAAATCCGTAGACCATCAAACCTTTCGCCAGTGTTTCTGCTTTAAGACTGAACAGTTCTCCCCAATAAGCATCCTGTGCTATCTGGCTGCCGTACACCAACGCCAACATCAACAACACAAAACCGATGATCGACACTTCTGCAATTTTTCCCGGGCGTATCCAACGCGAATAAATACCCATCAACAAGGCAATCGGAATGGTGGCGAGTAAAGTAAATACACCCCACGGACTACCAACCAATGCTTTCACTACCACCATTGCAAGTACTGCCAGCAAAATAATAACAATCGCGAGTATGCCGAGCATGGCAACGAACCCGGCTGCATTGCCCATTTCCCAACGCATCATTTCACCGAGGGAACGACCGTCACGCCGTGTTGATGCAAATAAAATCATCGCGTCTTGCACCGCACCCGCAAACACCACACCGACCAGAATCCACAAGGTGCCTGGCAGATAACCCATCTGCGCTGCCAGCACCGGCCCCACCAAAGGCCCGGCTCCGGCGATCGCCGCAAAATGATGGCCAAATAAAACCCATTTGTGAGTCGGCACGTAATCAAGCCCGTCATTGTGACGTTCTGCCGGCGTGAGACGTCGGTCATCCAGTTCCATGACGCGACTGGCAATAAATTGCGCATAAAAACGATAGGCAATGGCGTAAACACTCACGGCGGCAACCACCAGCCACAGCGCATTTACGGTTTCACCTCGAGAGAGCGCCAACATCGCAAAAGCACCAGCGCCTGACAAAGTCACGGCGAGCCAGAGCAGACGCGGCTTGAGTGTTGCCTTACTCACCAGCACAGACATATTTTTATCTCCTCAAAAGATTCGGGAAGTATAACAACCAATAGAAGGCTTGGTCTTGATCCTAAAGTCGGATAGTCTAGGTTCATGAGTGAATCTGTGCAAACCACTATTGAGAAGTTGACCGCTGGCAATCGCCTGTCGCCCAATGCCGAAATCGAATGCCAACTGGCTGATTTACGTTTGCGCGGCTTCAAGCAACTGGAAGCGGCCAGCACACCACTTCACGATTGGCCTCCGCACATTACTGATCCTTTTCCAAACGAGCGTGGCATTCCGGAAATATCCATCAATGAAATGAATGTGCATACTGTAGCGGGCGGCATTTTGCATCACGGTTCCATTATTGTGCGCGGCTTGCTGAAGTCAGAACAAGCGCAATGCTTGATCAAGGACATTGATCAGGTAATGGAAGCACAAGCTGCCTTTATGAAAAACAAAAACCTGAAAGAAACGGCGCCATGGTTTGCACCACCCGAGTACCTTTCACAATTCAAACTCGGCGTGGGTCGAAAATTTATTGCAGAAACCGGCGGCATCTGGGCGATTGATTCTCCGCGCACGTTATTTCATCTTCTCGAACTGTATGAACAAGTGGGCCTGAAAAAATTATTAACGGATTATTTTGGTGAAGCGCCGTGTTTGTCCGTACGCAAATGGGTGCTGCGTCGCGTCGCGCCGTTGCCCGCCGAACCGGATTGGCATCAGGATGGATCATTCATGGGCACGCAAGTGCGCAGCGCCAACTTATGGATTGCACTCAACCGCTGCGGCGGTGATACCGACACGCCCGGCATTGACCTGATTCCGAAACGCCTGAACGAAATCATCAAAACCGGAACACACGGCGCCGGTTACGACTGGGTAGTCTCACCGCAATTAGTGAAAGAGCAATTCATTGACACGCCACCGGTTCGTCCCTTATTTGAACCGGGAGATGCCATTTTCTTTGATCACTTTAATTTGCATCGCACGGCTTATGGAACCCACATCACGCAAAAACGTTATGCGATTGAGTGCTGGTTTTTTGCGCGTTCGGCCTACCCCGAAGAACAAATCCCGCTGATTTTTTGACCTCACAGAAAAAATCCCCCTGATCACCCACTTCGACTCCGCTCAGTGAGCGATCTTCCCCCTTTGACAAAGGGGGATTGAGGGGGATTTCAATGCGTCAGCTTTTTCCTACACATTTCGACGTTTTCTCTTGCAGATATCACCAATTATTTTTTTTATTCTGTGCTCGCTCATGGATGAGCCAATAACCAGGGAGGGTTATTTCAATGAAACAATTATCACTCAAACAACGCGGCCTCACTTTGCTGGAGCTGCTCGTCACGCTCACGATTACTGCTATTCTTGCCTCTCTGGCCATTCCTGCTTTTGCCAATACCATCAAACGCACCAATTCACTCACCATCGCTTATCAAATGATAGAGTTGGTGCAGTTTGCGCGCAGCGAAGCCATTACCAGGCAAGTACCTGTAACACTGTGCGGCAGCAGTGATGGGCAGCGCTGTGACAACAAGTGGTCAAAACAGATATTAATATTTGCCGACAACAATAATAACGGCGCCATGGATAACACAGACGTTTTATTGCACGTAACTGATTCACTCAAAACCGGTGAAACGTTGACGTGGCGTTCCTTTCAAAATAAATCGTATTTACAACTGCAACCCAACGGCATGACGTATTACCAGAATGGCAACTTTACTTATTGTCCAGCGGATGGCGATGAACACTTTGCGGTGCAGTGGATACTCAATGCTGCTGGCCGCTTGCGACTGGCGCAAGACAACAACAGGAATGGCATTCCCGAAAACTCCAGCGGACAAGATATCAGCTGCTGAAATTCCTTTCTGCAAAATAAAAACGGCACCCGCAGGTGCCGTCAAACATCAACACAAATCTACCAACAATCTAATGTCGTAGATGTGGTTGGGGTATACTGCCTTCGACCCGTTTCATTCAAAACAAAGGTAGTGCATTTGGCATCAGTAGCAACCGGTGTTGCAGTCAAAGTAAACGTTGTAGCCGTTAAATTTGAAAGTGCAATGGTGTAATAACCTTTATCACTAGTAGTGGTCGCCAAAGTATTCAGCGTTGCATTTAGCGGGGGAGCGCAGTCTTTTACGGGCGGACCTGCCGTGTAGTTGTACTGACCATTCACCGTAAAACAGCGTTCAAACTGAGTCGCGATATTCATCAGTGAAGTTTTCGCATCGGCGCGTTTGGTTTTTGTCACGCTGGCTTGATAAGACGGATAAGCAATCGCTGAAATAATCCCGATGATCGCCACCACAATCATCAATTCAATTAACGTGAAACCTTTCATCTTCTGTGCATTCATTTTGTACACCTGTGTCAATTAATTTAAAAACGGGGATCAGGTTAAACCTGATCCCCGTTTACTGTCTACTGCAGTTGTCGCCATGACATACGGCCACTCTGCAGCGTTACGGAAGCAGTACAATTTGGGCAGGTATTGACATTAAATTTGTCAATCGTACCACCGGATGTATCAACAAACACTACCCCCTTACCAGTACCTGTACTAAAGAAGGCTGGCGCGCTATACACCCCGTTGCTACTTTGGGTACCTGAGACACCCGTGTCAAAAGTCCCATCACCATTCAGGTCAAAGATAGAGGCCGCCGAACCCGTTAGCGCATCGAGGCCGTACAACCAGCTGGTGCCACCGCCGGTGCAAGGATCCGTGTTATTTGGAACGACAGAAGTAGCAAACAACACACTCCCTACCAGTAAAGGTGAATAGGTAATACGCTCACCTAGTTGAGTGCTCACTATCAGATTCATATACCAGCCCCTGGATCCCGCACCCGAGCCGGTATAAGTAACTGTATTGGTTGATGCCACGCGGTTGCTACCAGTAGAAGACAAGGTCCCTTGTTTCAACATGGACTGGTTTACCGTTGATCCGCTGTCGTTATCCCACACCGCATAGAGGGTGTCGTAATTCGGTTTGCTGGTACCTGAAACGTAGTTCTGGTCAGCCGTTGTAAAGTAACGACCTGTACCAAAGTACACCATCTTGCCAGTTCCCGTGATGGTGTTGTCGCCCAAAGTCACCGCCGATGTAATAGGCTGGGGATTAGTGCCATCGGTCGCAACATAAAGGGCAGAAACGCTCCATGAAGAAACAGTGGCGCTGCTGATATTAAATCGCCACACGGTTCCGTTCAGGTCACCCGCATAGACATCCTGCGCAACACCCGTTGTGGAGTCCGTGCGCACGGTAACTGATGATAGCCCCGTGCCAGCAAATGAGACACTGGGTGCAAACTCCTTGATCACCGTGCCATTTTGCAGATCGACTACAAACAAGCGACTCTTGTCACCTATTGGCCCGCCGCTGTCATAGCCGTTGCCGAAGATAGCGGCCCACTTACCCGTGCTCAAGCGAGCGATAACCGGCCTGCTATAGCTGTATCCCATACAACCGAGGGTTGAGCCGGACGTGCCATCACAACCCGGACGACCACTGCCAAACTCCCACAGCACATTACTGGCCGCAAAGTTACTGATGCCGGCTGATGTGGGTGTCGTTATATCAAGGGCATAGATCGTACGCCCCCCTTTGCCAAGACCGCCGACAAGCACCGTATGCCAACTGCCGCCCCAGTAGGCGTCCCCTACGAAGGGCTGGCCATCAACAAAATACCGGTGTGGTTTGAGTGAAGTGGTGCCGTAACCCGTTGTGGATAATTCATTGAATTTATCAATCCGTGTTTCTGCGGTGAGTATCGCATCATCGCCTGCATCTACCCAATCCGTGTAGACACCGCCGGGAATATAGCCCACCATTTCAGTGCCGTTATTCGCCACATTCAAGCCATGCAACATGCCATCGTTGGCGCCTACATAAAGCATGGGGGTGCGAGTGTTATTCGTGGATATGAAACTTCCATAGGTGGAAGCCTCCGTCATGGTGGTACTGCTGATCTTCACTCCGCTGACGCTGCCACCACCGTCCCGGATCAAGTCGTCGGGAACTCCGACATAGACTGGGCTACCGTTAAGGACATCACCCATGACGCCGTTGCTGCGCGCACGAAGTGAACCATCCGTACCTCTCACCCAATCGACAACGGCTGAACTGCTGTTCACTGAGGTTAACTGGTTAACAGAAGTAAGGCCCGGCGTACTGGAAAGACCCGTTGTTCCACCCGTGGGGAAAAGAATTCCCGTCCCTCCTTGCCAGGTTAAAAGCTTACGTGCACTTGCAGAAGGAACATATTGACTGGCTGTCCAGACAGGTGATGCCGTATTGATAGTACCCGAGCTGACATCAAAGGCCTTGACATCACCACTCCAGTCCCCCGTGTTGAAGCTCGCCTGGTACACATACGAACCACCGCCCAGTTGTGAGGAGTTTTGCGACAGGGACGCCTGGCTCAATTTTTGTGCATTAATCGACACAAAAGCAGATCTCATCGCCGTAGATAAATCCCCTGCCGATGCCGCATAGTAATATTTGCCGGGGCCTGTACTCAGGTAACCCGAGCCTTGCGAAGTGAGGTCAACCGCATTGGTTGCGGGCGTAAAACAGGAGTTGTTC
>Ga0265327_10000685_pt1 | contig 54294 bp, 43 predicted proteins | sample 41621metaG_FD_202089 | JGI IMG/M metagenome (GOLD analysis project Ga0265327, IMG submission 202089) | Rhizosphere microbial communities from Carex aquatilis grown in University of Washington, Seatle, WA, United States - 4-16-21 metaG | ecosystem: Host-associated > Plants > Roots > Rhizosphere... | reverse complement strand
TCATCGGCTACCTGATCGGCATCGCCTTCTTCGGCCTCTTCCAGGCCATCTTCATGGCCAACGCCGGCGGCGCCTGGGACAACGCCAAGAAGATCGTCGAGGTCGAGCTCCGCCAGAAGGGCACCGATCTCCACGCCGCCACCGTCGTCGGCGACACCGTGGGCGATCCGTTCAAGGACACCTCCTCCGTGGCAATGAACCCTGTCATCAAGTTCACCACCCTCTTCGGCCTGCTCGCCGTCCAGATCGCGGTGACGATGACGAACCAGAGCCTGAAGACCGGCATCGGCTGCTTCTTCTTCGCCGTGGCCCTCGTGTTCGTGTATCGCAGCTTCTACAGCATGCGCATCCCCGACGAGAACAGCGCCGGCATCTGACCGGAAGAACCCTGTATTCCCGGGAGGCGCGGCGATCCCGCTGCGCTTCCCCCTCTGGCCGCGGTTAACCCCGCGGCCTTTTCATGCCCTCCGCTGGCTCGGCCTCTCGGGAAAGATGTGTCGCCGGGACGGATTTCTGCTACGATACCGCGAGTTCATGGAACCCGCCCCTGGACAGCCACCGCCGCCTGCCCGACCGCCCCGCACCCGGCTCTTCACCGGCCTGGGCGTAACCGCCGTGGTGGCCATCGCCGTGGCGACGTTCGCCTGGATATCGATTCAAAAAGCCCGGCGCCACAGCCAGGAGGAGACCGTGCTCTGCATGGCCCGCCAGCTTTCGGCGGCCGCTGACCAGTATTTCCTGGAGAACAGTGTCTCCACCGCGCGCTTCGACCAGCTCGTCGGCTCCTCGAACTACCTCCGCGCCATCGCCTATGTCGCCGGCGAGACTTATCCCGACACCTACACCCAGGGCGTCACTCTCACGATCCGGGGTGTCGCCGGGACCCGGACGGTTACGTACGCGCCCTGAGTGCGTCGGCGCCGAATCCGAGGAGTTGGAAGGGTTGTCCTCGACGCGTTGTTTGCGCCCGACAACAAATCGCCAATTTCGCCTTGGCCGAATGGTGAAATCCCGTCAGGTCCCGGCCTCCGATCCCCGGCATCCATTCCCGCCGTGCCATTCTGCGCCATTCGTGGTAGTAATCTCAACCCGCCATGAAAACAAAACTGATCCCGGCGTTCCTGCTTGCCGCCGCCTGCCTCCTGGTCGGCGGGTGCAATTACGAATTCCCGCTGACCGAAAGGCCCACGCAAAAGATCGACCCCCGCCTGCTCGGCGATTGGGTCTCGGTCGGGCCCAAGGACGAGAAGCCCGCCCGGATGAAAGTCCGCGAACTCGACGCATCGACGTACATCCTGACCTTCGATGAAGACCTCTACCGGGTGACGCATTCGGACTTTGCCGGCCAACCGTTCGTCAGCGCGCAAAACCTTGATGCCGACAACCGGAAATACGTGTACCTGGTCTGGCTTCTGTCGCCCGCCGGCGATCACCTGACCATCAAGGCCGTCAATTCCCGCGTGATTCCGGAAAAAACCAAGGACCGCGAGGCGATGCAGTCCCTCATCAAGGCATCGCTGGCCAAGCCCGATCTCTTCGGCGACCCGCTCGAATTCATCCGCCCGAAAGCGGCCAAGAATTGACCGCTGCCATGCCGGCCTGACGGGGAAGCGCTTGCTGGAGGCGGGGTGCCCTCACCCGGCGAATCATTGGTAGGGGCCGTTGCCCTCAACGGCCCTCATTCAAACGAACGCCGCCTCAGCGGGGTGTTGGCATCCCGCCTCCACGACTCATTCCGCCACCCCGCGAAGGCCGGTGTGAAACGGCCTGAACGAGCCGCTGAATCACGCCGGTCGCAGAACAAAATAAGGCGTCCGCGTCAGCTCCGGACCCAGCCCGGGAAACATCGCCGTCCGACCTTGCGCGTCGGTCACCTCGAAATAGTACTGCAGCGGATAGTCGGCGCCGGCGTAGTCGCCGGGAATCGCCGCGCGAAAAACGCCTGCCGCCCGGTCCATTTCCAAGTCCCGCCATGACTCGGCCTGGTGCATGCGGCGGTAGAGAAGTTTCACGGTGCCTTTTGCTGCGACCTCCGGCGCCGCCAACTCCAGGACGATCGCCGTGCCGGGCGCAAACGAAGCCGGCGCCCGGTGCACCGCATCGACTTTCCTGGCCGGCGGCGCGAGGATCTTGCGGAAAATCGCGTCAACCTTGGCGGGATCCAACGCGATCGTCGTCTTCGGCACCGGCGCGGCCTTCATGGCCGCGATGTCGCGATCGATGGCCGGCAGCCGGTCCGACCAATGACCGCGCTGGAACCATCCCTCGCCGTAACCCACGTCCGGCACATAGACGCCCGTCGTGAGCTCGACCACGCGCGCCCACTCGCTTCGGGCTGCATGGTATGCGCCGACGGCCGGCTCCTTCATGGCCATCTCGCCGGACCGTTGGTAAACGGCGAACATGACGGCGGCGCGCAGTTTCTGGGCGAAGAAACGCCCGAGGCCGATCAACACTCTGACGTCGATCGTGAAGCGTCGAAACGCCGGAGCCCGCGGGTTCGCATGTTTTTCAACTGCGAGATCGAGCGCCGCATTGGCGTCATTCGCCAGGATTTCCAGCCATTGGGAAACTTCGGCGGGGGAATACTTGGCGCCGTTCTCCCAACCCAGCAGATCACCGGCGTGCTCCTCGACGGTCGCAAACAGCTGCGGATCGAGCGGGCTGACGGTACCAAAACGGATCGGCTTCGGCGTGTCCGTGTAGGGCTCGGTCGAGCCACCCGTGTCCACCACCGCCATGTTGACGTACATTTCGGGCCAGTAGTTGTTGTTCGCGGCCGACGGACAATGCGCGGTCGTGACGAGCGGCAGAATCCGGCTGGCCAGCTCCAGCGCCTTGCCCGCATCGGCACCGGCCAACGGACCGTAGTCGGCGCGCCATTTGCGCTCCCAGATGTCGGGTGCCGTCTCGGGATTGTAGAGCAGCCGGCCCCACAGCCGATAGGTCAGCCGGTATTTCTCAAAGTCGGCGCCGGCCGCGCGCAATGATGTGTCCGCATAGCCGTCGCGCCCACCGGGGAGCCCCGAACCTTTTCTCCCCTTGAATGACAGCGGATCGAAGACCTCGCATCCGGCGCTGCCGCACAGGCTCGCGACCCGGCCGTAGGCGGCCGCAAAGGTCGGATCCCCCCACAGCAACACGCGCTGCGTGCCTGGCCAGATCCGATGCACCACTGCGTAACGGCGATTCTCCCGCAGGAGGTCGCCATAGCCGTAGCGGAGAAAACTCCGCGCCCCCTCGCTTTGCGTGAACGGTCCCCGGCCGGGCCGGCCCGTCGGCAACTCGGTCGGTCGGATCGCGGCCTGGTGATAGGGCAGACCCATGTGCTCTGCCCAAAACTTGGGCGAGATCGTCAGCGGCGCGCCGGTCGCGAGCGCCGCGTCGAGCGTCGGCTGGTCCAGCCCTTTCGCGTGCAGGTCGAGCGCCACCGTCCGGCCGGCCCGCGTGCAGCCGTCGAAGATCGTCCGCCACAGGTCGTAGCTGCCCTCGGGCACGCCGCTCTCGCCGTGGATGCGGATCGTCACGCCCGTGATGTTCGGACACTCTTGCAAAACCAGGGCCATCGCGTCCCGGCAATAGGGCGCGTGCGTGTCGGGCGTCAGCCCCTCGATTACATAGTTCACCCGCGGGCTGTCGATCCAGCGATACGCGTGCGTCCACAGGCCGAGCTGGAAATCGAGTCCGTGCGCGGCCGCCTCGTCGCTGATCCATCGCAGCATCGCGAGGTTCGCGTCGCGCTCGACGTCCGGCAGGCCGACGGCGCGAACCTTGTAGCCCGGCACGTCCACCAGGAACGGATAGGCGAAGTAGAAATAGGTGTCGGTCAGCCCGATCGGCTGGTCGTAGCCGAGCCCCAAGGCGAGATTGAACCGGTTGAACCGCTGCGCCGCGAGCAGGGCGAAATACTCGCGCCAGAAGTCGCGGTCGTTGAACCAAACCTTGTCTTCCACCTCGCTCGCAAAAAGCCGCATCACCCCGCGCACGCGGTTGGCCGGCTGCTCGACCCGCGGCGCGCCCGGCCGCAGCGCCGCCCGCGGATCCGCGCCGAGCGCCACCGCGTCGGCGATCTCGTTCAACGCGTAGACAAATCCCCGGGTGTCATTTCCCATGATCGCCAACAGCTCGCGCCCGCTGCGCATCGCGGGCGCAATCGCCAGCACCTCGGGCCCGGCGGGCAGGTCGATGCCGGTCTCAAGCGCCGCCGCGGCGTCGCGACCGGCGACGACGATGCCGAATTCGCCGGGTTCGAGGTCCTCGAGCCGCGCGCAATTCCTCACCGAAAACCCGCGCGCCACCAGCGCCTGCTTCAACTGGCCCAGCGCCCATTGCGCGGGCGTAGCCGTCGGGTGGGAGTTCGCGGGTTCGACCAAGATGGCCACTCGGCCAAACCCGCCCGCGACCACCTGCTCGGCGGCCCGCACACCGCTGCCCAGGATTGCGGCGACGCCGGCGGCGGCGCCGGTCTGTCTCAGGAATTCACGCCGATTCATACCGCCCGCCTTTCTTCCATTTCCGCCGCCACCTCCGCAATGGCCGCAAGATCATGTAAAACCGGCAGCATTTGCTCCAGTCGGGCGCAGGCCTGCTCGGACGAAAAGTCGCCGAGCTCTGCGTAGCGCACCGTTCCTTTCTCAAGGCGGAAGCTGATCGCCAGCCCTCCGGCCGTCCTCGCCGCCATCAGTTTCTCCCGAATCTCAGGCACCAGCGCAGCACCAAGAAATTCCGGTTCGTTCGTTTGCAAGAACCAGGCGGTGTCAAACGCCTCGTCGCCGACGGTGGCCTCCTTGACGCCAAACACGGCCTGCAGTTTGGAGAAAAGTCCCTGGCCGCGAAGCTCGAAAGTCAGCCCTCCCGTCTTGGCCGGAAAGACGGAGACCGCGCGCCACTTTTGTTGCGACCGGCCGTCTCCCGTTGTGAATTGGTGAAAGCCAACCTTCCGGCCGCCGAGCATGCCGGTCGCCGAGCCCATGGTCTCAAAGGCGCCGGCTTTCTGCTGCCAATATTCCAGACCAAGTCTTTCTGCCAAAGCCTTGAGGTTTGCGGCCGATTTGCGCGATCGGTAGACGGCCAGCCCTATCAAGATCGCGAGGCCGGCAACGGCGGTCATCACGAACAGGTACGGCATCGCAACAGTCAGCCAGATTCGCTCCGTTCGAGCCAATGTTTTCTCGTCTGCCTATCCTATCCACTATGAACCTGTGGATTCTTCAATTCGTTCAGAATGACAGGAATTGCGAATTGTCTGGATTTTCAAACACGCCTTAGTCCTCTGCTCCCTCTGTTTCCTCCCGTAAAATATCTTGTCTTGAACATGTTTACCCGTGCCGGCCCTTGAAGGTCAGCTCCGCGATGCCGCTCTTGTCGAGGCCGCCGAGCCCCAGCGCCACCATCCGGTCGAATTGGTCCTTGGTCGCCGCCGCGAGCGGCAAACGCAGCCCGGCTTCCCGCCCGAGGTCCAGCGCGATCGTCGAATCCTTGGCCGCGTGCGCCGCGGAGAAGAAACAATCGTGGGCGCGGTTCTGCATGTCCTCGCCATCGGTTTTCAACACCTGCGAGTTCGCACCGGTCAGCGCAAAGACCTCCCGCAGCAGGTCGAGATCGAGCCCGAGCGCGGCGCCCAATCCCAGGCCCTCCGCCAGGCCGGCCGTGTTGATGTTCATCACCAGGTTCACCAGGGCCTTCACCTGCGCCGCCCGGCCCGCCGGCCCGACGTAACGCAGCGCGCTGCTGAGTTTCTCCAGCACGGGCCGGACGCGGGCGAACACCGCGGGGTCCCCGCCGCACATCAGGAAAAGCGTGCCGCTTCGCGCCTGCGGGATCGACGACGCCATGCACCCTTCCAGCGATGAAGCCCCGGCCTGCCTCGCCCGACGCTCAATCTCCACATGCGTCCTCGGCGAAATCGTTGCGCAGTTCACAAAGATCCGGCCGCCCGCACCGGTGAGCAGCGAATCGCCCGCCAGGGCAAAAACCCCGAGCTGCGCCGCATCGTCCGTGACCACCGTGAACACGATGTCGGCCGCCGCGGTGACCTCGGCGAGATGGGTCGCGTGGGCGGAGCCCAGCTCGGCCGCGAGCGTCGCGGCCGCCGACGGGTTCGCATCGTGGACCGCGGTGAGGTTAAATCCACAATCCTTGAGCCGGCGCGCCATGTTGGCGCCCATGCGTCCGACTCCGACAAAGCCGATTCTTTCAGTCATGGACAATCGCTAGCCGATCTTGGCCCGCGAAACACGCGAATTGAAACGAAAAATCAGCGGCCGATCAATTTCCAGGTGGAGGGCCCGGGTACTCCCGGGCTAATTGGCTCGCCCTGCCTCCGTCACCAAGGCCAGGTAGGAGCGTGCTTGCACGCGACCGAATCCGTCTTGTCGCGTGCAAGCACGCTCCCACCTCCCTCAAGCTTTTGCGACGATTCGTGTGTTTCGCGGGCAACCCGTCCGGCGTCCTTCGTGGGGGCTCGATCGGAACGTCTCGCAATTCTGGCGGGTCGTCGCAAAACGACCGCTGTCCGCTCGACAACGCCGCGCCGGGCGCACAACCTGCCCGCCCGCAACTCCATGAAAATCTCCACCTTGCTTGTCTTCGGCCTTTCCCTCGGCGCAGCGTTGGCCGTCCCGACGAGTGTCGCCGCCGAACCCGCTTCAACCAAATCATTCAACCAGTGGGCCGACGATTTCTCTGCCGACTGGATGCGCGCCAATCCCCAGGGCTCCACCTCCACCCAATATTTCACCGGCGCCGAACAGGACGCCCTCGATCGCCAGCTGACGCCATTCACGCGGTCGGCCCGGGCGGCGCGGGTCGCGACAGCCAAGGTCGGCCTCGCGGAATTGGCGCGTTTCGATCGCGCGACGCTTACTCCCTCCCAGCGCATCTCCGCCGCCACCCTCTCGTGGCATCTGCAGGAGGTCGTGGACAGCGAGCAATTCTACGACTTCAACTTCATCTTCAACCAATTCGGCGGCCTGCAGGTGCGCCTGGTCAACTTCCTCAGCCAGACCCACCCCATCCGCAACCGCCGCGACGTTGAAAATTATCTGGCCCGCCTCGCGCTGGTCGCCGGCCAAATGGATGAGGGCATTGCCCAGGCAAAGGACGCCGCTGGTCGCGGCTTCCTCATGCCGAAATTCATCATCACGTCGTCGCTCGGCCAGTTTGAACGCTTCCTCGCCGCGACCCCGCGCGCCAACGTCCTGGTCGCCTCCTTGGACGAGCGCATCGGCAAGCTGAAGGACGTTTCCGCCGACGACCGCGCGCAATTCACCGCCGCCGCGGAAAAACTGGTGACCGAGTCCGTCATCCCGGCGTTCCAACGAGCCCAGGGTCTGCTCCAGGAGCAGCTGCCGCTCGCGACCGACGACGCCGGCATCTGGCGCCTGCCGAACGGCGACAAGGCCTACGCGAACGCGCTCCGGCGGCTCACGACGACCGACTTGACCGCCGCCCAGGTCCACGCGATCGGCCTGAAGGAGGTCGCCCGGATCGAGGCCGAGATGGACGGATTGCTCAGGCAGCTCGGTTACGCGCAGGGCTCGATCAAGGAGCGCATCGAGAAGCTCGATGCCGACTCGCAGCCGCCGGCCGACCCCGACCCGCGTCCGGCCCTGCTCGCGAAATACAGCGAGATCCTGCGCGATGCGGAAAAACGCGCCGCCCTCATGTTCGACCTGCGCCCGAAGGCGCCGATCGAGGTGCGCCGCGAACCGATCTTCACCGAGAAGACGGCGGCGGCGCACTACACTCCCCCGGCGAAGGACGGCACCCGGCCCGGCATTTTCTGGGCGCCCCTGCCCGGACCGAAATTCGAAATGTCCGAGATGCGCACCCTGGTTTATCACGAGGGTGTTCCCGGCCACCACTTCCAGATCGCGCTGCAGCAGGAGATGGAGGGGCTGCCCCGCTTCCGCCGCGACGGCGTCTTCGGATTTGTCTCCGCCCACGGCGAAGGCTGGGCGCTCTATGCCGAAAACCTCGCCGCCGAGAGCGGCTGGTACGACGGCGACCCGAAAGGCCATCTCGGCCAGCTCGACGACGAGCTTTTCCGCGCTCGCCGGCTCGTGGTCGACACCGGCCTGCACACCATGAAATGGACGCGGCAACAGGCCATTGACTACGGCATCCGCCCGTCCGAGGTGGAACGCTACGTCGTCTGGCCCGCCCAGGCCTGCTCCTATAAGATCGGCATGCTGAAGATTCTCGAGCTGCGCGCGAAGGCGAAACAGTCGCTGGGGGACAAATTCTCGCTCAAGGAATTCCACAACGTCGTCTTGCGCGCCGGCAACGTGCCCCTCGCGGTCCTTGAGCAGGTGGTCGACGACTATATTGCGTCGGCTGCCGCCGGGCGGTAGGGGCGCCTGCCAACGGCCCCTCCCGTTGGTTGTAGCGGGGTCTCCGAACCCCGCCGAGAAAATCTCAAATGGTGCGAGGCGGGGTTCGGAGACCCCGCCCTACAATTCGAAGCCAGTCTTCCCGCGACGCATCCATTCACCCGCACAGTAGCCGCGTTTTTAATTCGTCAACCGCCCCGTGACAGCCGTCGGGCGGTCCGCTATTCTCGCTTTCGCGTGTCCCCCCTTTCTGCCGCCGATCTCGACGCCTACTTTGCCCGCATCCACCACGAGGGTTCGCGGGAACCCACCCTGGCGACGCTGAACGCCATCGTCAGCGCCCACGCGCAGGCGATCCCGTTTGAGAACCTTGATGTGCTGCTCGGGCGCCCGATCGGCCTCGAGCCGGAGGCGATCAGCCGAAAGCTCATCCACGGCCGGCGCGGCGGCTATTGCTTCGAGCAGAACGGCCTGCTGCTCCTCGTCCTCGAATCCCTGGGTTTCCAGGCGGCCCCGCTGGGCGCGCGCGTGCGGCTGCAGCGTCCGCGCGACTTCACGCCGACGCGGACCCATCTCTTCGTCCGTGTCGAGATTGCCGGGGAGTCGTGGCTGGCCGACGTCGGCATCGGCAGCTTCTCCCTGACCTCGGCCATCCGGCTCGACACCGACGCCGAGCAACCCACCCCCCACGAACCGCGCCGCATCGTCCGGGAGGGCGCGCGCCTTTTTCACCAGGTGCGCCTGGGCTCCGAATGGCAGGACGTCTGTGAATTCACCCTTGAGGAGATGCCGCCGATCGATCGCGAACTCGCCAACTGGTGGACGAGCACCCACCCGACCTCCAAATTCCGGCAGACCCTCGGTGTCGCTCGGGCCGCGCCGGCGGGCACGCGCTTCACGCTCCAGAATTGCGAGTTCACCGTCCGCCAGGCCGACGGCCGGGCGGACACCCGCGTGCTCGGTTCGCCGGCGGAGCTGCTCGACGTCCTGGCAAGGCATTTCGAACTGCATTTTCCCGCTGACACTCAATTCACCTGCCCGGGCCTCGTCTGGCCGGAATGAACGGCGGCGATCTGACGTGTGTTCTGTTCCGCTGTGGGGCGGGGTCTCCGAACCCCGCCAGATCGCGCAACCGTTGATATGTTCTTGGCGGGTTTGGGGAGCCCGCCCTACAAGCAATGCCAGCCCCTCGCGGCGGGTTTCGGCCCATTTGTCGGGGCCGGCGACGCCGCCCTACACTTTCGGCTCAGTCGGCCAGTCGGCAATGAGCCGGTCAACCTCGCCGAGCAACTCGCGTCCCTCGTCCGTTTGCTGCGCAACCGACGCGCTGGAAAGGCGCCGGCAAAGATCGGCCAACTGGTCATCATTGATCAACAGGGCCGTCGACTTGAGGAAATGGCCGAGGCGCCGCAGCGCCTCGTGGTCTCCCGCGCCCAGCGCCGTCTCCGTCTCGCCGCGCATGCGGGGCCAGTCCTCGGCCAGGCGCGCCCGGGCTTCCGCGGTCGTGTCCTTCGACTGCAGCCGGGCAAAGACGTCACCGGATTTTGCCGCCGGCCGGCCGACGGCGTTCTCCAGTGCCGCCAGGGACACCGGTTTGGTCAGATAGCTGTCCATGCCGGCCGCGAGCGCGGCCTCCCGCGTGGCCGCGAAAGCCTCGGCAGAACATCCGATGATGCGCAGGTCCGGTTGCGCGGCCCGCAACTCCCGGGCCACCGCCATGCCGTTGCGGCCGGGCAGGTTGATGTCCAGCAGCACGAGGTCGACGCCACCGCGGGTCACCGCTTGCATGGCCGCGTCGCCTTCGCCGACGGCCTGCACGGAGAAACCCAGCACCTTCAGGGCGTCCTCCAGCCACGCGCGCGCATTGGGATTGTCCTCCACCACCAGCGCGTGTCCTCCGTAGGCGGGCGCGGCGGCGCGGGCGGCTTCGGCCACCGCGCGCAGGTCCTCCTTGGCCGCGAGCCGGAGGTCCAGTTGAAGGGTGAACTCGGCCCCGCCTTCCGGCCGGTTCGCCGCCCACACCTTGCCGCCCATCAGCGTGCACAGCCGGCGCACGAGCGCGAGGCCGACCCCGGTGCCCTCGCGCCGGAGAACATTGCCCGCGTCCACTCGGGTGAAGAGCGAGAACAGCCGGTCGATCTGCGCCGGCGGCACGCCCGGCCCGGTGTCGCTGACCACGAACTCCAGAGAGCAGTGCGTCGCCGCGTTCAGGGCTTCCTTCCCGGGTCCACCACCGCCGGCCGGCGCCGGCTCCCGGGCATCGCCGTCCTCGTTCAATCCGTCGCCGCCGTCGACCGCGGGCCGGCCCGGCCCGTTCGCCCTCCGCACCGTGAGGCCGACTCCGCCCCGCTCGGTGTATTTCAGGGCGTTGCTGAGGAAATTGCCCAGCATCTGGCGCAACCGCCCCTCGTCTGCCTCCACCACCTCGGGCACCTCCGGGTCGATCTCCAGCGTGAGCGTGAGGCCCTTGGCGTCCGCGCGGGCGCGGTAACTTTCGGTGAGGGCCTGCAGCGTGCCCCGCAGCGCACAGGCCGCCGGACGGAGTTGCAGCCGGCCCGCCTCGATGGCGCCCAAATCGAGCAGGTCGGTGACGAGCCGGAGCAACAGCCGGCCATCCTCGAGAATGGCCGACACCTGGCTCTGCTCATTCGCCGTCAGCGGCGCCCGCTGGAGCAACTCCGCCCGGCCGAGCACCGATTGGAGCGGGGTGCGCAGTTCGTGGCTGAGAAAGGCCAGGAATTCCCGCTTCGCCCGGTCGGCGGCCACCGCGCGATAAACCCGGGTCTGGCCGGCGTTTTCCAGCGCCTGCGCGCTGCCCAGGATCAAGCCAGCCGCCACAAACACCGCAAACAGCGCCACCATCGAGGCTGCGTTGCGGCGCGCATTGTCGATCTGCAGCGTCCAGAGCGACGCGGGGTACTCGACAGCGAACCAAACCGCCACCTGGCCGGGCTCCGCCACCCGCACCGGGGTCTCGGCGGCGACAAAGCCGCCATTTTCATCGTCCAGCGCCTTGAAGAAAAACGCGCCACCCTGCTTTTCCCATTGCCGGATCTCCTCCTCGTGGGCGCGGCGGAACGGCACCAGGGTCAGCGTGTTTCCGGTGGCCGCGTACCGCCACACGTGACCGTGCAGCAGCGACCAGTGGTAGGCGTCGCGAAGGCTGGGGTCGCGCTGCCGCAGCCGGCGCACCTGCTCCACCAGGATGGTTTCCGCCGCGGGCCGGCCCGCGGCGGCCGCGGGCGAATCCGCCGGGCTGTTCCCGACGTCGAAGCTGAATTTGCCCAGATTTCGCCCGCTATCCGCCATCAGGAGCGCCCGCGACTCGAATTTCTTCTCAACCCACCGCACGTTGAGTTCGCACAGGAGCGGGCCCAGAAAGGGCACCGCCGCCAGGGCAAACACCATGCCGAGCGCCACCCGGCGGCGGAATTCCGGAAGCGTGAGCACGAGCGCGCTGAGCCCGACCACCGTCATCCAGATGAGCACGGTCGTGAGGCCGTCGCGGGCGCCGGGCGCCGATTCCAACGTGAGGAAGTTCGCGAGGGCAAAACCCAGCACCGCCACCTTGAGCGCCAGGCGGCGCGGCGGCACCCGCGTTCGCTTCAACGCCCGCCCCAAGCCGATGATCGAGTAAAGTCCCAAGCCCGCCGGGACCAGCCAGGAGACCCGTCCGGGCAGGCCCGCCCATTGCGCCGCTTCCGGCGAGACGAGGACCGCCCCGTGAAACAGCCACGCCGCCGCGAGCGGCAGATGCCACCAGGCCGACCATGCGCGCCGGCCCGTGACATAGGCCGAACTGCGCGCGGCCTCCGCAAACACGACCATGCTGACCAGCACGCCGATCCGCTGCAGTTCGTAAACCAGCGGGGCGGCGCCGGCATCGCTCAGCATCAGGTCGGGCGCCTCGGCGACCGCCCGCACGGTCACGGCGGCCATCAGCCAGCCGACCATGCGCTTGCCGAAACCGAAGAACCGCGGCGCCACCCAGACCGGCGTGCCGAGGGTCGCCACCAGGAGCGAACCCAGGCCGCACAGAAACCCGTAGTAGTTGGCGGCGGACATGCGGGCGGGAGTCTAGCAGCGGAGCGGCCGGCGGGCGTAGGGACCGACCCCGGAAAACAGCCTAAAGGAATCCCCTAGGCCGCGCCGCCGGACCCGGGCGGCCACGTTCAGCCGTTCTCATTTTCGCGCACCCAGACGGCGGCGCGCACCACGAGGGCCGCACCGGAATCCGTCCCGAGCTTGTTTTTGATGTTTTCGCGGTGCGCCTCGATTGTTTTCACGCTGACCCCGAGCTTCTCGGCGATCTGCCGCGACGTGAATTCGTGTCCGATCAGCCGAAAGACCTGCAGCTCGCGGTCCGTGAGCTGGGCGTAGGCCCCGGCGGGCTTGCGCGCCGCGCCGGTGAGGCTGCCGAGCAGCGTGGCGGAGATGCGGGACGAGACAAAGATTCCGCCGGCGGCGACCTCCCGCACCGCCCGGAAGAGCACTTCGACCGGCTCGCGCTTCATCACGTACCCGTGGGCCCCCGCCCGCAGGCAGCGCTCCGCGTAAACCTCCTCCGCGTGCAGCGAGAACACCACCACGCGCAGCGCCGGCGCGAGCGCCACCAGGTCCTTGATGAGCGCCAGGCCGTCCTGGTCGCCCAGCATCAGGTCCGTGATCAGCACCTGCGGCGGCGCCTTCTCCACCAGCGCGCGCACCTCGCGCGCCGTGCCGACCTGGGCCGTGACGTCGAAACCGCCCTCATCCCGCAGCAGGTTGGCCAGGCCGGTCCGCACCACCGGGTGATCCTCCGCCACCGCCACCATCAGCCGCGTTCCAACACTGGGGGCTGCTTTCATACCCTCCGGTAGAAGCGCGGGACCGCGCGCACAGCAAGCGCGAACTGCCCCGGGGCCGGCAGCGCTTCCCGGTCGCGGCGCTCCGGCCTAGGGGTGGCCCCGAGGCTCGGGTCGGAGACTGTGCCCGGTGCGGACCGGCGGCGGCGGCCTTACGATGCCCGTATGAAACGCCCGTTCCCTTCCCGGCCGCAGCGGATCACGCCCGCGACCCTTTTCCCCTGATTGCTTCCCCATGAATACCCGCGGCGCGGATCTCTTCATCCAGCTCTTTGTCAGCGTCATTCTTATCGTGGGCATTTATCAGTTTTATTTCTGGTGCCAGCGGAACCACCTGACCAAGCCGCGTGAGCTGCGGACGCCCATCGACGACGCGATACCATTCCGGCCCCGGTGGGTGTGGATCTACAGCTGCCTCTATTACCCAGTGATCGTCTATATCAACTTCGTCACCGATTCGCCGCGGCACTTTCTTCACCTCGCGATGAGCTACATCCTGCTCCTGTTGTTTCAGATGTTGTTCTTCGTCGCGTTCCCCGTGACCACGCCCGCCGAGTGGCGCCTCCTCCCGGCCGGGCGCGGCCGCTCCGGTCGTTTTCTCGCCTTCGTGCAACGCTACGACGCCGCCTCCAACAGCTTTCCCAGCATGCATACCTCGGTTGCCACGCTGACCGCGCTGCATCTCCTGCCCCATCTCGGCCCGTGGGCCTTTGCCTTCCCGGTGCTCATCGCGTTGAGCTGCGTGTTTACCAAGCAGCACTACGTCCTGGACCTGCCCGCCGGCGCCGCCCTCGGCTGGTTCGTGTTTCAACTCTTCAAGGCCTCCTACGGTGCGCCTTGAAGCCCGCCGGAAATTCCGCCAGAGTCTGCCCACGGCGCGCCACCATTCGCGTCCAGCCTCCCCTCTCCCGGCCGCGTCCAGCCATGAAATCGCTCCTCCCCGATCTCCGGTCTCCCCAGCGCGTCGCAGGTCTGCGTCCGGCCCCGGCCCCGGCGGCCGGCGGCCGCGCGGGGCACGAGGCGCGCCGTGGCGCCTGGGCCGCGCTGTTCCGCAGGCACTACCTGCGCTCGCTCGAGGACTACCGGTTTTTCTACGACGATGTGGACGAGATCGGGTGCGCGGAGAAGGCCGACCACGTTTTCTATTTCGTACCCGGCATCAACGGCACGCCCGGCCAGATGCGCTTCCTGCTGCCGAGCCTGACGCGGGTCTTCGGCCACAACCTCTACCTCAAGGCGCTGCACCTGCCGGAGTTTTCCGCCCGCCGACCGATCTGGGAGAAATACTCGGTGGCCAACGTGGAGCGCAAACTCGCCCGGCTGCGCGCGGACCTCGTCGACCTCCTGGCCCGGTTTGAGCACATCTCGGTGGCGTGCTCGAGCAACGGCCTGTACGATTTTGTGGCCGCGGTCGGAAGCCTGCCGACCGCCGCCGTGGCCGGTCGCCTGCATGTGATGTGGGGAGCGTGCGCGCCCGATCATTTCGAGCCGACGCCGTGGGAGAAGCTGTTCTTTCCGCTCAACGGCTTCGAACACGACGGCCATCGCTGGTTCGCCTATCCCAACCACAACGCGTTCCAGATCTTCAACCCGGAGACTTCCCGGCTGCATCGCTGGCGCGAGGGACACCAGGAGCGGCTCTTCCACAAAACCGACCTCGAATCTCGCTTCCATTGTTGCGGCTTCGAATGGGACTATGTTTCCACCGACCAGCTCGGCGCCATGGTCCGCCACGTGGTCGAGAAAATCGCCTCGCCCTGGGGCGAACCGGCCGAGGCCCTCGTCGCGGCCAACGACGGCTACTGGCAGGGCCTGTCCGAGCCCCGGATCATCCATTCCATCCGGCGCTACCTCCCCGGCGCCCGCGTGGTGTTCAGGCCGGCCTCGCATCTCTGGCTCGCCAATCCCACCTTCATGACGGAACTGTTCGAGCGGCAAAAGGCAAAGGTCCCGCCTCTGCGCCGCTGACCAAGCACTCGGCTCCCAAGGCCCGGCCCCTGTTGCCGCTCCCCATGAATATCCGCCTCGGTCAGATCCCCCTCGTCGCCTCCTGCGCCCTCTACATGGGGCTCGTTGTGTTCAACAACCTCACGGACTATGGGAGCAACTAATTCGTGCAGCATGTGCTCGCGATGGACACGACCTTCGCCGGCAATGCCGGGCTGTGGCGGGCGTTCCACACGCCGATTGTTTATCATGTCTTTTACGCCGTGATCATCCTCTGGGAGGCGGCGACTGGCGCCCTGCTCGCGCTGGCTGCGGCGGGGATGTGGGCGGCCCGGCGGGCCCCGGCGGGAACGTGGTGCGGGGCGCGGTCGGTCGCCACCGCCGGCCTGACACTGGCTCTGCTTCTCTGGCTGCTCGCGTTCCTCATGGTCGGCGGCGAGTGGTTTCTCATGTGGCAATCATCCACCTGGAACGGCGTCGCCACGGCGGGCCGGATGTTCGCGGTCATGGGCATTGTCCTAATTTTTATCAACCTGCCCGAAGCCACGGGCACCGAACCGCCGTAGAGCCCGCCTGTCGCCGGGTGGGCTTGAATGAAATAAGGGCCGACCTCCCCTCCGGAGGCCGGCCTGGCCGCCGCTCCCGCCTCGTCGGCACCCGCCGTCGTAGGGGGGCCACCTAGAGGAGATTCAGCGGCGGCGCCCGATGTCGGCCCCGGCCGGGCGGGGTAGGATGACGGCATCAAATCCACCCACGCCCGTCATGATCTCAATCACCATCGTCCTCGCCCTGCTCGCCCTGCTGGTGGCCACCGAATCGAACCCGACCCGGGACGACACCGAACGCTGAGCCGCCGTTCACGCGGCTTCTTCCCGTGAACGCACCCGGCATAGACATCGCTCCGTCAACCGCGCCGCTCGCGCCCGCCCGCCTCCGCCGCGGGCCGGCCAGCGGGACGCCCGGCCCGGTCTCCCCCCCAATCGCCTGGCTGCCGCGTCTGGGCGGCTTTTGCGCCCGCCACGCCGTTTGGGTAACCGCCGCCTGGGTGGCGGTGCTCGCACTCTCCGCAATCGGCGCCCGCCACCTGCCCGGCCGGTTGTCCAGCGGTTCCGGCGACATTCCGGACAGCGCCTCCCTGCGCACCGACCGCCTGCTGCAGAGCGAATTTGCCAATCCCTACACCCAAATGCTCGTCCTGGCGCTGCGTTCTCCCGGCCTGGACCGCGAACCGGAAACGCGGATAAGGATCATGCGAGCCCTGCAGGCGCGGTGGTTGAGCAGCCCGCTCGTCGCCGCCGTGCTCACCGACGATGATCTCGCCGACCCGCGCCTGCGGCCGCGTCCCGGAACCGGCCACGTCGCCTATGTCGGGCTCAAGGCCGCCAGCGTGCGCGAGGCCGAACAGGCCATTCCCGTCTTGCGCGCCGCCGCCGACCCGATCCTGCGGTCGGCGCAAATCCGCCACCCCGACCTCGAGTGGGCACTGACCGGACGGGCCGCGCTCACCCACGACCTCAACCGCTTCAACGCCGAGGACACGGCGCGGGCCGAGACGCGCGTGCTGCCAATCACGCTTCTGGTGCTGGTCATCGCCTTCGGTTCCCTGGCGGCCGCCGGTGTGCCGCTGGTCCTTGGACTGACCGGCACCACCGTGACCCTCGGTATCGTGGCGGTGCTGGCACGTTTCACGGTCTTCTCGAATCTGGTTCAAAACGTGGCGAGCATGATCGGACTGGCCGTCGGCATCGACTACAGCCTGTTCCTGATCCATCGCTACCGCGAGGAACTGCGGCGCCTCGCGGTCGGACATCCCGACGCCGGCGCCGCCTATTTGCGCCGGCTTGCCCTCGATGCGGCCCTGGGTCGGGCCGGGCCCGCGGTCTTCTTCAGCGGGCTTGCGGTGTTGATTGGCATGGCGGGCCTGCTCTTCACGCCGCTCATGGAAACCCGCTCGGTGGGCCTCGGTGGCTGCCTGGTCGTGGCCGTGGCCGTCCTCGCCTCGCTCACCCTGCTGCCCGCCCTGCTCACCCTCCTCGGCTCGAAGCTCGAATGGCCCGCCACCCTCTCCAGCCGCCTGCACACCGATGACGCCCGTCGGCGCTGGCGGGCCTGGGCCACCGCAGTCATGCGGTTCCCCGTCGCCGGGGCCGTCGCCAGCCTCGCGATCCTCGCGCTGATGGCCTGGCCGGGCGGGTCGACCCGCTTTGGTTTTCCGGACGAATCTGTCTGGCCGCGCGAATTGGAATTCGTGCGCGGAACAAACCTGCTGCGCGGAATGGGCCTCGCCGGCCTGTTGACGCCCGTGCAGATCATCCTGACGGACACGCACGGCGGTCCGGTTCTCTCTGGCGAACGCCTGCCGGCGTTGCGCGCGTTTTCGTCCCGGCTGCGCGCCGACGCACGCGTCGCCTCGGTGCAAAGCCTGGCCGCCCTGACCGGCGACCTGCCCTTGCCCGGCGCGCCGCCGGCGCCCACCGCGCTCTCGCCAGCCCAGGCCCAGGTCGAGCGCGCCCTTTTCCTGAGCGCCGACCATCGACGGCTCCTGCTGCAGGTCGTCCTCGCCTCCGGAATCCCGCTGGAGGAGGCGAAGGCGCTCGCTCGCGCCATCCCGACGTGGATGGATCTCCCGGGCCTGCAGATCGATCTGGGCGGCCAGGCGGTTTACTACAACGATTTCGACCGCGCGATGAAGCAGGCTTACGGTCGCTGCACCGCCTTCGTCCTGCTCGTCACCTTCGTCGTGCTGCTGGCGGTCTTCCGGGCCCCGGTGGTGGCCGGAAAGGCGCTGGTGCTCAACCTGCTCTCAGTGCTGGCCGGCTATGGCGTGACCGTGTTCGTCTTTCAACAGGGTCACGGCGCGCACTGGTTCGGCCTTTCCGCCGCAACCGGGGTGGTGCCGCTCACGATCCCGCTGCTCATTTTCTGCATCCTCTTTGGCCTGAGCATGGACTACGAGGTCTTCCTGCTCAGCCGGGCCCGCGAGGGTTTCCAAAGAACCGGCAACAGCACCGCCGGCGTGCGCGAGGCCCTCGCCGAGACCGGCCCGGTCATCACCAGCGCCGCCTTGATCATGGTGGCCGTCTTCGGTGCCTTCGCGTTCGCCCGCGTGGTGATCGTGCAAATGCTCGGGCTCGGCCTGGCGGCGGCCGTGCTCGTCGACGCCACCGTCATCCGGGTTCTGCTGGCCCCGGCCCTGATGAGGGTGGCCGGCCGCTGGAACTGGTGGCCCACGGCCACGACGACAACCTCCGGCGCCATCGCCGCCCCGGCGGGGCTGGCCCGCAAAAACCATGGCTGTTGACCCCCAACGCGCGACGCGCCACCTCCGGGACATCCTCGGGTCCGGCGGCATCGCCGGCGCCGTCAAACAGATGGCATCGAACGGCGCTCCGGCCACCGCCCGCGTGCCGCATCCCACGCGCTTCGACGACGTGGCGATCCGCAAGCGCTGGCACCTCCTGTCGGCGCCGGCGGTCGCGGAGGCGGAATTGCTGGATGCGGACACGCGGCGGCGCGCCGACGTATATGCGCGCCACATTGAGAATTTCATCGGCACGGTGAAGGTGCCGGTCGGTCTGGCCGGACCGCTCCGCGTGAATGGCGTCCACGCGCAGGGCGATTTCTACGTGCCGCTCGCCACGACCGAGGCGGCGTTGGTGGCCAGCTACAGTCGCGGCGCCACGCTGATCACCCAGGCCGGCGGTTGCGCCGCCGCCACCCTGAACGAAGGCGTCGGCCGCGCGCCCGCGTTTGCGTTCCGCAGCATCGTCGAGGCCGGCACCTTCGTCCAGTGGTGCCTCGGGAACCAGGAGAAAATCCGCTCGGCGGCGGAGAGCACCACCCGCCACGGCAAGCTCGTCGACCTGCGTTTCACCGTGGAAGCGAACCACGTCTATCTCCTGTTGCACTTCACGACCGGCGACGCCGCCGGCCAGAACATGGCCACGATCGCCACTCAGGCGGCGTGCGACTACGTGGTGACCCATTGTCCAACGCGCCCGGAATACTGGTTCGTCGAATCGAACATGTCGGGCGACAAGAAGGCGAGCAGCCAGTCGTTCCAATCGGTCCGCGGCCGCAAGGTCACGGCCGAGGTGCGCCTGGCGGGCTCGCTGGTTGAACGCCACCTCCACACGACGCCCCGGCGCATGGTCGAATACTGGCGGATGTCCGCCGTGGGGAGCGTCCTGAGCGGGACCATCGGGATCCAGGGACACTACGCGAACGGGCTCGCGGCCCTTTTCATCGCCTGCGGGCAGGACGCGGCCTGCGTGGCGGAGGCGGCCGTGGGCCTGACGCGATTCGAGCTGACCGACGACGGCGGCCTCTACGCCGCGGTCACGCTGCCCGCCGTCATCATCGGCACCGTGGGCGGCGGCACCGGCCTGCCGTCCCAGCGCGCCTGCCTGGACCTGCTGGGCCTGGCGGGACCGGGTCGTGCGCGGGCGCTCGGGGAACTGTGCGCCGCCCTGGCGCTCGCGGGCGAGCTGTCGATCATCGGCGCCCTCAGCGCCCACGAATTCACCCGCGCCCATCAACGGCTCGCCCGGGCGCCGGCCTCCTTGCTGCCATGAAACGCTGGTGGACCTATCAACAGGAGCGATTCCCGCTCGCCGCCCACGGGCCGCTGATCGCGGCGTTCAGCCTGTCAGCGGTCTGCTTCTCGCGCCTGTTGCGCGGCGGTACGGGTTGGCCGCCAGCCGCCACCGCCGCCGTGGCGTTTGCCCTCGCCCTCTTTGCCTTCCTCCACCTGCGCGTGGCCGACGAATTCAAGGATCGCGAGGAGGACGCCCGCTACCGGCCTTACCGCCCCGTGCCGCGCGGCCTCGTCAGCCTGCGCGAACTGGGCTGGGTCTGGGCGATCACCGCGGCCGTGCAGCTGGCGCTCGCCTTCGAGCTCGCACCCCGCCTCGGCTGGGTGCTGCTCGTCACCTGGGGCTACCTTGCGCTGATGAGCCGCGAGTTTTTCCTGCCCGTCTGGCTGCGCGCGCGACCAGTGGCGTACCTCGCCACGCACATGCTGATCCTGCCCCTGATCGATTTTTGCGCGACCGCTTGCGACTGGGCCGGAGCCGGGGCGGCGGTGCCGGCCGGACTCGCGTGGTTCCTGGCCGCCAGCCTGGGGAACGGCATCGTGATCGAACTGGGCCGAAAAATCCGTGCACCCGAGCGCGAGGAGGAAGGCGTGCCCACCTATTCGAAGCTGTGGGGCCCGCGGCGCGCGGCGGCGATCTGGCTCGCCATGATGCTGCTGACGGCAGTCTGCGCGGGCATGGCAGCCCGGCGCATCGACTTCGTGCCGGCCGTGACCGTGGTCCTCGCCGGCATCTGGCTGGCGGCCGTGGCCGTGGCCGGCCGTTTTGCCATTCGGCTGGCGCCGGCCGGCGGACGCCGACTCGAGGTGATGTCCGGAGCCTGGACCCTCGGCCTGTATCTGGTCCTGGGCATCGTGCCGATGGCCGTGAAGACATGGAGCTGACATGAGTCTGACCGCCACCCTTTCGACCGAACCGGAGTGCGCCGGGCGCGCCGCCCCCGGGTTTGATCCGTCTCCGACGCAAAACCTGCCGCCCGCCGGACCCGAGAGGTCGCCATTCATTATCTTCAACCACGAAGCGGAGCCGGACGACCCCGTCGGTGGCAAGGCGTCGCCCCTGGTCCGGCTGCAAGCCGGTCCGGGTGCCATTCCGGCGTGGTTTGCCGTGGTTCCCGCCGCCTTCGAGGCGAGCCTGTCGCCCCTCAGGCGCTCCCGGTGGAAGAATCTCCGAAATTCCGCCGACGCCGCAGAGTTTGCCGCGGGACTGCACCTCGACGCGGGCGTCAGGTCGGCGATCGAGATGGCCGTCGCGGCCTCGGGTGCCCGCTGGTATGCGGTGCGCTCGTCGGCCCTCGATGAAGACGGCGGCGAGCAATCGTTCGCCGGTCAGTTGGAAAGCTTCCTGTATGTGGAGCCCACCGCCGTTCCGGAAAAGGTGCTTGATGTGTGGCGTTCGGGATTCACCGCCCGGTTGCTCGCGTACCGCTTGGAGCACGGCCTGGCCACGCCACCGACGGCGCCAGCCGTGCTGGTGCAGAAGATGATCGAGGCGGAGTCGGCGGGCGTGGCATTCGCCGCGGATCCGGTTTCCGGCGAGCGGGGCGTGGCGGTGGTGGCGGCCACTTGGGGAATCGGCACCAGCCTGGTCGGCGGCGAGTGCGACGCCGACACTTTCCGCGTGGACCGCGACGGCCGCCTCGTCGGGCAACAGGTGGTGGCCAAGCAGCGCCGTCAGGTGCGCCGGCCGCAATCCGCCATGGGCGTCGGCTGGGAAGACGTGCCGGCCTGCGCCATCAACCGGCCCGCCCTGGACGATGGGCAGGTGGCGGCGGTGGCCGCCCTGGTTCGCACCTGTTCGCGGCGGCTCGGCCGGCCTCAGGACATCGAGTGGGCGTGGGCGGCCGGGCGGCTGTACCTCCTGCAATCGCGGCCGATCACCTCGCTCCGGTCCCTGGCCGACCCCGCCGGCGAGTTGCGGATCTGGGATAACAGCAATATCGCCGAGAGCTACAGCGGCGTGACGAGTCCGCTGACCTTCTCGTTTGCGCGGACGATCTACGAGAATGTCTACCGGCAGTTCTGTCGGCTGATGGGTGTCCCGCGCCGGCGGGTGGAGGCGAACCGGGAGCTGTTCGCGCAGATGCTGGGGCTCATCGAGGGGCGCATCTATTACAACCTGCTGAGCTGGTACCGGATTCTGGCGCTGTTGCCGGGCTTTGCGCTCAACCGGCGATTCATGGAGCAGATGATGGGCGTGAAAGAGGCCTTGCCGCCCACGGTGGTGGTCGCACCGGCCGGCGGCCGGGTCGCGGATGCCGTGCACGTTGCCCTGACCCTGGTGGGCCTGGTGGTCAATCACGCGCTGCTGCCGCGCAAAATCCGGCGGTTCCGTCGCCGGCTGGATTGCGCGCTCGCGCCCGCGGGACCGGCGCTGGAGGAGATGCGGCCAGACGAACTGGTCGCCCACTACCACGATCTCGAACGGCAGTTGCTGACGCGCTGGGACGCGCCTCTCGTCAACGATTTCTTCGCCATGATTTTTCACGGCCTGTTTCGGCGACTGACCGTTTCGTGGGGCGGGGATCAGGCCACCCGACTGCAGAATGACCTTATTGGCGGGGCAGGCGGGATGATCAGCACCGAGCCGGCGCAGCGCCTGCGGCAACTGGCCCAACTGGCGGCCGCAGAGCCCGGGCTGGTCGACCTGCTGTGCACGGGCGGGCGGACGGAAATCGAGACTCGCCTGCCCGCGTGGCCCGGGTTCGCCGCCGCCTACCGCGACTACCTTCACAAATTCGGCGAACGGTGTCTCGAGGAACTGAAGCTCGAAAGCACCACGCTCCACGATGACCCGCTTCCCCTGTTGCGCGCGATCGGCCAATTCGCCCGGCGCGCCGGATCCGCACCGGGCAATCCGGAGCCTCGCCCCGACCCCGATCGTCGGCGCCATGCTGAGGTGGCGCTCGATGGTTGTCTGCGGGGCCACCCGCTGCGACAACTCGTGTTCGGCTGGATACTGCGCCAGGCCCGCGCACGGGTGCGCGACCGGGAGAATCTGCGTTTCGAACGCACCCGGTTGTTTGGACGCGTCCGCCGGATCTTCATGGAACTCGGCCGGCGTTTCTCGGCGGAAGGAGCACTGGCCGATCCGCGCGACGTGTTCTTTCTCACCGTGGACGAGGTGACCGGCTTTGTTGAGGGCCGGACCGTCACCACCGATTTGGCGGCGCTGGCCGACCTTCGCCGGCGTGAATTCGCGCGCCATCGCGCGGCACCGCCGCCGGCCGACCGGTTCGAAACCCGCGGGATGGTCTGCACGGGGAACTCCTTTCGCGTGCCGACGCGGGAAACCAGTCCGACCGGCGCCACGCTCACGGGCACGGGATGCTGCCCTGGCGTGGTCCGCGGGCGGGCGCGCGTCGTCCTCGATCCGCGCAGCGCCGTGGTGGAATCCGGCGAAATTCTCGTGGCGGTGCGGACCGATCCGGGATGGATCCTGCTGTTTCCCGCGGCGGCGGGCCTGCTCGTCGAGCACGGCAGCCTGCTGTCGCACTCCGCAATCGTCGCCCGGGAATTGGGCCTTCCCGCCATCGTGGCGATCGCCGGTCTCACCGCGTGGGTCCGCACGGGCGACTGGCTCGAGTTGAACGGCAGCACGGGTGTCGTCTGCAAACTCCCGGCATCGCCATGAACACCGAGGCCGCCCGGCAGGTCGATTTCACCCCGATTCGCTACGGCCAGGTGTGGGAGGATGCCGACATCCTCGTCGAGGGCCTGGCCATCGCGCCCGGCGATGTATGCCTGTCGGTCGCCTCCGCCGGCGACAACGCCCTCGCCCTGCTCGGCGCGGGCGCGGCGCGGGTGATCGCGGTGGATTTGAATCCCGCGCAACTGGCCTGCCTCGCGTTGCGCGTGGCCGGGTACCGCGAACTGACCCACGCCGAACTGCTCGAGCTCATCGGTTCGCGGCCCAGCGGGCGGCGCGCCGCCCTTTATCAGCGCTGCCGGCGGGCGCTCGACGCCCCGGTCCGCGCGTTTTGGGACGCCCGCCCGGAAATCATCGCCGCGGGCATCGGCGGGGCCGGAAAATTCGAGCGCTACTTCGCCTTCTTCCGCCGGCATGTCCTCCCGTGCGTGCACCGGCGGGCGACCGTCGAACGCCTCCTGCAGGAGCGGGCGCGCGGGCCCCGGCGGCGTTTCTACGCGGACGAATGGAACACGTGGCGCTGGCGACTGCTCAGCCGGATGTTCTTTTCCCGATTCGCGCTGGGCCGCCTCGGACGGGACCCGGCGTGCTTCAAGTATGTTCGCGGTCCGGTCGCCCGGCGCATCCTGGCCCGGACCTGCCATGCCCTCACCGAGTTGGCGCCGGCGGCAAATCCCTACCTGCACTGGATCCTGACCGGCACCCACGGCGACGCCCTCCCGTGGGCCCTGCGGCCGGAGAATTTCGCGGGCATTCGCGACCGGCTCGACCGCCTCGAATGGCATTCGCTGAGCGTCGAGGACTTCCTCGAACGCGAGCGCGGCCTGGTGATCACCAAGTTCAACCTGAGCGACATTTTCGAGTACATGTCGGCAGAGAACTATCACCGCGCGCTGGCGCAGGTCGTCGCCGCCAGCCGGCCCGGCGGCCGCCTGGCGTATTGGAACATGCTCGCCGCCCGCCAGCGCCCGCCCGCCCTGGCCGGCCGGCTGCGACCGTTGCGGAGGGAGGCGGCGACCCTGCACGCGCTGGACAAGACGTGGTTCTATTCGGCGTTTGTCCTGGAGGAAGTGACATGAACGCGAGCCTCGGCATCGGGGGAGTGCTGCTGACCCTGACGGCGGCGATGCTCGGTGCGAAGGCCGGCCAGCAGCGGGGCCTGCTCGGTCCGGAAACGGGGCGGAAGGCCGTGCACCTTGCCATGGGACTGACCTGCCTCGCCTTCCCGTGGATCTTTCACGACGCCTGGCCGGTGGTGCTGCTGGCGCTGGTCGCGGGGATCGCCCTCGCCGCGGTGCGCGGCTTGCCCGGGCTGAGAAATCGTCTCGGTGGCGTGCTCGGCAACGTGGAACGGGCGTCGCTCGGCGAGTTCTACTTCGCGGCGTCGGTCGCGCTGGTGTGGGCCTGGAGCCACGGGGACAAATTCCTCTACACTGCGCCGGTCGCTGTGCTCGCCCTGGCGGATTCGGCCGGCGCCCTGGTGGGCCGGCGGTACGGCACGATTTTCTTTGGCCCACTCCAGGGACGCAAATGCATCGAGGGCTCCCTGGCGGTCGCGTTGGTCGCGTTCGCGTGCATCGGTTGCCTGCTCGCGTGGCGGCGCCCGGTTGCGTGGGAGGTGGCGGTGCCATCGGCGGTGCTGGCGGCACTGGTCGGCGCGTTGGTCGAGGCGGTGGCGCGCCGGGGGCTGGACAATCTTTTTTTGCCGGTGGCCACTTTCTTCGTGCTGCACCGCGGACTCACGCTCGAGGCCGCGGAGCTGGCCGGCCGGCTCGGGATGCTGGTCCTGCTTGTCGGCCTCGTGGCCGCGGGCCGGCCGCGCTGGCGCGAGCTCGGCGCGCCAGTCGCACTCGTGTTGATGGCTTATGTGTTCTGGGCCGTGGCCGGTTGGCCGTGGATGTTGGTGCCCCTTTCACTGGTGCTGGCGTGCCGGCCGGATCCAAGTCTGGCGTCCGGGCCAATGGGCGTTCTCCCCAACCGCAACCGCTGGGCCCGCCAGGAGACCCTCGGCATCGCCGGCTCTCTTCTCCTATGGTTGGCAGCCTGACAACGACGGTGCAGTGGTTGACCGACTGGGAGACGGCGGCCGCGCTTCCCGCGGCGTCCGGCGCGGCGGCGCCTTCGGCCGATACCCTGACGCTCCACCACCCCGACGCCCACGGCGTGGTGCTGGCCGGTGGAAAAGTGGCGGCCCGCTGCTCGGTGTGGACGGACGGCGCCATCCAGTTCGAGGGCCGACCGGCCGGCGTCATCGGACATTTTGCCGCGACCACCAGGGCCGGCCCGGCCGCCGGCAAATTGCTGGAGGCGGCGACCGAACGCATCCGGCAGGCCGGCCTGGCTGCCGCCATCGGACCCATGGATGGCAACACCTGGCGACGCCACCGTTTCCTGACGGAACGCGGCGACCGCCCGTTGTTCTTCCTCGAAGCGGACAATTCCGACGAGTGGCCGGCATGGTGGCAGGCCGCCGGGTTCGCGCCGGTCGCAAACTACTACTCCGCCATCACGCCCGACCTCGCGTGGGAGGACGCGCGGGTGCCCCTCGCCGCGCAGCGCCTGCCCGCCGCCGGCGTAACCCTGCGCCCGCTTGAGCCATCGCGGTTCGAGGCCGAGCTGCGGGCCATTCACGCCCTTTCGGTCGAGGCGTTCGCGAAGAATTTCCTCTACACGCCAATCGGCCCCGAGGAGTTCATTGCCCAGTATCGTGCGATGGAACGCCGGGTGCGCCCGGAATTCGTCCAGCTCGCGGAAGCGGACGGACGGCTGGCGGGATTCTGCTTTGCCGTGCCCGACCTGGCCCAGGCGGCCCGGGGGGAGGCGGTGACAAACCTGGTCACGAAAACGCTGGCGGTGCGCCCCGGGAGGCGTTTCGCCGGACTCGGCGCGATCCTGGTGGCCGCCGTCCGCACCGCCGCCCGGCACGCCGGGTTCCGTCACATGATCCACGCGTACATGCACGCGGACAATTCCTCCCTCAACCTGAGCGCGCACGAGGCGACGGTTTTCCGGCGCTACACGCTGCTCGCGCACCGCACCGCGCCATGAACCTCGCGCATTTTCTCTCCGACCAGGCCGCGGCCCAACCCGATGCGCCGGCTCTCGTGGAAGGCAGCGGCCGGCGCACCCGGTCGGTGACGTTTGCGGAACTGGCCCGCCGGACCGAGACTGGCGCCGCCTGGCTGCGGATCCAGGGGCTGCGACGCGGCGACGCCGTTCTCCTCTTCGCGCCGATGTCGATCCCGCTTTACGAGGCCCTGCTCGCTCTGTGGCACGGCGGGCTCACGGCGGTGGTCGTCGACCCCGCCACCGGGCGGGCCGGCCTGGAGCGCTGCTGCCGGCGGCTGCGGCCGGCCGGGTTGGTGGCGGTGCCGCACGCCCACTGGCTGCGCCTGCTCTCGCCCGCGCTGCGCCGCGTGCGGTTCAAGTGCGTCATCGACGGCTGGGCGCCGCGGGCACTCCCGTGGCCCGCGCCGACCGGCGACGACGTCGGGTTGCGGGCGGAGGAGCTGTCGCCGGAAACGCCAGCCCTGATCACCTTCACCAGCGGGAGCACCGGCGAGCCCAAGGCCGCGGTGCGAACCCACGGGCTGCTGGTCGCGCAGTACCACGCGCTGCGCGCGAACCTCGGGCTGGCGCCGGGGCAAGTCGATCTCGCCACGCTGCCGATCTTTGCCCTGGCGAGCCTGGCGGCGGGCAACACCGTCGTGCTCGCCGACGCGGACCTGCGAATCCCCGGAGCGATTGATCCCGGACCAGTGCTGCGCCAAATCAGCGGACACGGAGTGACCCGCTGCACGGCGGCGCCCGCGTTTCTGGAACGATTGCTGGACGCTGACGAGGCGCGCGGCCGAACCCGGGACCGGCTGACCCACGTTTGTACTGGCGGCGGACCGGTCTTCCCTCGCCTGTTGGCGCGGCTCGAACGATGGGCGCCGCACGCCCGGGTGAGCGGGGTTTATGGTTCGACCGAGGCGGAGCCAATTGCGCAACTGGCGGCCGGCGACCTCGGTGACGACGACCGCCGGCAGATGCGCCGGGGACGCGGCGTGCCGGCCGGTCGGCCCGTGACGCAGACGTCCCTTGAGATCGTCACCACCCGGCCGGACACGCGCTTGGCCGATCTGACCGCGGCGGAATTTGCCACGCTCAAGGCGCCGGCTGGCGAAGCCGGGGAAATCGTCGTAGCCGGCGCCCACGTGCTGCCCGGCTATCTCGACGGCGTCGGCGACGCGGAGGCCAGATTCACGGTGGCTGGCCGACCATGGCATCGCACGGGTGACGCCGGTCGCCGCGACGAGAGCGGCCGCCTTTGGCTGCTGGGCCGCTGCCGCGCCCGGGTGGGCGATCAACGCGGCGAGCTCTATCCGCTGGCCGTCGAGGGAGCCGCCTCGGAAATGCCGGGCGTTCGCCGGACCGCGCTCGCTTCCCTGGAGGGCCAGCGCGTCCTGGTCGTCGAACTGGCCGCCGGTGCGGACCGCGGGTGTCTGGCCCGCCTGCGGACGAGCCTCGCGTGGGCGCAACTCGACGAGATTCGCGCCGTGACCGAACTGCCGATGGATCGGCGGCACAACTCCAAGGTCGATTACCCGCGCCTCGCGCGGATCCTGCGCTCGGCCGGGGCGTCGCCGGTCAGGCCCGGGAGTCCCGGCACGCCCACGCCGGCCAGTGCTGCGCCACGTAGCGCGGGCCTTCCTCGAGCACGGCCTGGATGAGCGGCGTCGGTTCCCCGCGCCACAGGATCGCAATTTCCATCGGCTCAAAATCCGCCAACGGCAGCAGCCGCACATCGCGATGTCTTTCCACCCCGGGCATGTCCACGCTCACCCCCAGCCCGTAGCCACCGGCCACGTAGCACGTGATGAGGTCGAGCGAGCTGGCCTCGATCGAGACCGGCCAGTCCACCTTCAGGCGTCGGAGGTTGCGCTGGAATATTCGGCTGACGCTTTCGGCCGCGGGCAGGCTGATGAGCGGCTCTTCGATCAGGCCGGGCTTCCAGAGTTCGGCCGCCGACTTGATCTTCGACTTGCGCGGCACGAGCAGCACCAGCGGCACGCGCAGCAGCCGCAGCGAGCGCAATCGCGCGGGCGGCCGGCTTTCCAGCGGCGTGATGGCCAGGTCGATTTCCCGGTCGAGCAGCCAGGCCTCCATCTGCGGCTGAAAACCGGAGCGCAAGGTCAGCCGGATCTTCGGCTCATGCGCCCGCAGCCGGTTGATGACCGCGGGCAGGTGATCCCGCAACACGAGCTCCGACGCCCCGATGCGGAGCGCCGGCGACGCCTGCCGGCCAAGGCGCGCGGCGATCCCGTCGAGGTTGTCGAAAAAAGGCGCGGCAAATCCCTGCAACTCCTCGCCGGCCGGCGTCAGCCGGAACGGCGTGCGTTCGAAAAGCTTCACACCGAGATCCTGCTCCAGTTGCAGGATCTGGCTGCTGACCGCCGGCTGCTGGATGCCGTAGGGCATGTGCCGCACCGCCCGGCTGATGCCGCCGTGGCGGGCCACGTAGTAGAAAAGCTCGAGGTGGTGAATGTTCATCGCGCGCCGCCAACACAGCACCACCGCCCCGTTCGGGCAACGCCGTTCCCGCGGCACCATCGCCCCGGGCAATGGAGCCCATCAAGTTTATCAATTAACGCCCCGGCCGCGGATTCCGGTAAGCTTGGCGCCATGAAATTCCGAACGCCCCAGATCCTCTCCGCCGCGTCGCTCGCGCTCGTCCTCACCGGCTGCGTCTCGCTCTGGGACCGTCACCAGCACCAGGCGAACAGCGTCGTCCAGTTCCTCTATCCGGACAAGAGCGAGCCGTTCGTGCAGCCGACGATCCCGACGCTGCGCCTGCCGCTGCGGGTCGGCATCGCGTTCGTACCGCCGGCGACGTACCAGAATGCCAACTACGAGTCCGGCGGGACCTTCTCCGAGGCGCAGAAGACCGAGCTGATGCACCGGATCGCCGCCGGCTTCAAGGCCCTGCCGTTCGTGGAGTCGATCCAGATCCTGCCCACGACCTACCTTCGTCCCGGGGGCGGCTTCGAGAACCTCGACCAACTGCGGGCGCTCATGGGCGTGGATGTCGTCGCCCTGCTGGCCTACGACCAGGTGCAGGTCACCGGGGACACGGCGTGGAGCCTTTCCTACTGGACAATTGTGGGCGCGTACATCGTGCCCGCGCAGAAGAACGACACCCACACGCTGATGGAGGCCGTGGTCTACGACATCCCGAGCCGCAGCCTGCTCTTCCGCGCACCCGGCGTGAGCGCCCTCACCGGCCGGCACTCCACGCTGATTCGGACCTCGGACGAATTGCGCGACGACTCCGCGCGGGGCTTCAACGAGGCGGCTGCGGACCTGGGCCTCAACCTCCAGCACGAACTCGACGCGTTCAAGGTTCGCCTCAAGGAGGATCCGGAATCCATCCACATCGAGCACAAGCCCGGCTACAGCGGCGGCGGCGCGCTCGGCGGCTGGTTTGTCGGATTGCTCGGCCTCCTCTACCTCGTCATGCGTTGGCCCTACCGGCCGGCTGCCGCCTCACCTGTCCGCCATGCGCCCCCATCGTAACTATCCCCTGCTGCTCGTCGGGCAGTTTCTCGGCGCATTCGGCGACAACGCCATCCTCGCCGTGATCGTCGGGCAGCTCACCTATCTCCAGAAATCCGGCGCCATCACGAGCGAGGCGCTGCGCACGAGCAACACGGTCTATACCAGCCTGCTGTTCGTGCCCTACGTGCTGCTCGCCCCGCTCGCCGGCTATCTCAATGATCGCTACGCCAAGACGGGCTGGCTCGTCGGCGGCAACGCTCTGAAGGTGCTCGGCACCGCCCTTTGCGCGCTGAGCGTCTGGCTCGGCCACTATTGGCAGGGCATCGGTTACTTCATCGTCGGCGTCGGCGCCTGTCTCTACGGACCGGCCAAATACGGCATCCTGCCCGAAATCCTGCCTCGCGAGCGGCTCGTCAAGGCCAACGGGACGGTCGAGCTGCTCACCCTCGCCGCCATCCTCACGGGCGCCATCGGCGGATCGGTGCTGGCCGATCACTTCAAGGACAACGTCGTCGTCTCGTTTGCCGTCGTGGCCGGGGTGTTCGGCGCCGCGCTGCTGTTCAACCTGGCGATGAGCCCCACCCTGGGTCACCCCGAAATCCGGCTCGGCGCCAGCGTCGGCGAATTCGGCCACCACCTGCGCGACCTGCTGCGCTCGCCGCGCCTCGGCCGGGTGCTCGTCGGCACAGCGCTCTTCTGGGTCTGCGGTGCGACGATGAAGATCAACTTCCAGCCCTGGGGCCTCGAGGTCCTGCACCTGCCCGACAATACCCAGATCGCCCTGCTCGGACTGTGGCTCAGCGTCGGCCTGATGGCCGGCAGCGTTCTCGCCGGGCAGTTGCACCCAGTCGGCGACCTTCGCCGGGCCCAGCGCTACGGCCACGCACTCGCGGCGATGCTCGCGCTGCTTTTTTCCGTCAACTCGTTCGCTTTCTGGCGCCAGCCGGTGGTGTCGGTCGGTCCGGTGCTGCTCGTGATCCCCGTCGTGCTGCTCCTCGTCGCCACGGGCGTCACCGCTGGACTTTTCCTCATCCCGCTCAACGCGGCGCTCCAGGCCGAGTCGCACCCCGACCGGCTGGGCAAGACCATCGCCGTGCAGAACCTCGGCGACAACCTCGGGATGTGCCTGGCCGGCGCGTACACGTTCGCCGCCGTCAAGACCGGCCTCTCCTCCAGCGGCGTGTTCCTCGGCCTCGCCATCGGGGTCGCCGCCGTCGTGGCGTGGCTGCACTTCCCCGCCCGGTCCCCCGCGAATTGAGCCCTGCCATGAAATTCCTCGCCCGACTTCTCCTGCGCCTGTGCTTCCGGTTCCGCGCGCACAACACCGGCGTGCTGGACACGCCCGGCCCGGTGCTGCTCATCCCGAACCACGTCTCCTGGCTGGACTGGCTCTTTCTCTACGCGCTGCTCGCCGACGACTGGAAGTTCGTGACCTCGCGCACCACCGCGGACGCCAACTGGGTGCTGCGGAAGATGATGGTCAACCGGCGCACCTTCCCGGTCGACACGACCTCGCCCTATGCCGTGCGCGACATGGCGGAGTACCTGGAGAAGGGCGGGCGGCTGGTCCTTTTCGCCGAGGGCCGCATCACGCTGAGCGGAAGCCTGATGAAGATCTACGACGGCACCGGTTTCCTGATCCGCAAGACCCAGGCGAAGGTGATCACCTGCTACCTGCGTGGTGCGAGCCGGGTGCGGTTCGTGCGGCACCATGGCTGGCGCCGCTGGTTTCCGCGGGTCAGCGCCCACTTCAGCCCGGCGTTGTCGGCGCCCGGACTGGAAAATGTCGCCCACACGGTCGCCCGCCAGAAGCTGGCGGTCTGGCTGCGCGACCAATTGACCTTGCAGCAATTCGAGGTCGAGATGGCCTGCGGCCCGCAGCATGTGCTCGGCGCCATCGCCGAGACGGCGGCCCACATCCCGCGGCGCGCCGCGCTCGAGGACATCTCGTTCAAGGAGCTGACCTACCGCCGCCTGCTGATCGGGGCCGACCTCCTCGCCGCCGAGTGGCGGCGGCGATTCGGTCGCGCGCCGGGAGAATCCATCGGCGTTCTCCTGCCCAACGTGAACGCCCAACCGGTCGCGCTGCTCGGGTTGTGGGCGGCCCAAAAGGTGCCGGCGATGCTGAACTTTTCGACGGGCGTTCCGACCATGTTGCTCTGCGCCCAGCTGGCGGGCCTGAAGCACCTGATCACGTCGCGCGAGTTCCTGCGGAAGGCCCGGCTCAACCTCGCGCCGCTGGAGCAGGCCGGGATCAAACTGGTTTACCTGGAGGACGTCAGCGCCGGGATTTCGCGCGCCGCCAAATTGGGCGCCTGGGCGCGGCAATCCTGGTCGACCGGCGCCGGGCTGCGGAACGCGCCGCTGCGCGCGGAGGACACCGCCGTGATCCTGTTCACCAGCGGCTCCGAGGGCGTTCCCAAGGGAGTCGAGCTGACCCACCGCAACCTGCTGGCCAACCTTCGCCAGGCGATTGCGGTCATCGACGTGACGGACAACGACCGCTTCTTCAACGCGCTGCCGCTCTTTCACAGCTTTGGCCTCACTGGCGGCCTGCTCTTTCCCCTCGTGCGCGGCTGTTATACCTTCCTCTATCCGTCGCCGCTGCACTACCGGGTCGTGCCCACGCTGGTCTACGACCGCGTCTGCACCGTCCTGATGGGCACCAACACGTTTCTCAACGGCTACGCCCGCAAGGCGCATGCATACGACTTCAACTCGCTGCGTTATCTGATCGCCGGCGCCGAGAAGGTGCAGACCGCGACGCTCGACACGTGGGCGCGGAAATTCGGCGTGCGCATCCTCGAGGGTTACGGCGCCACCGAATGCAGCCCGATGATCAGCCTCAACACGCGGATGGAGCCGGGCGTCGGCTCGGCCGGCCGCCTCGTGCCGGGCCTCGCGTTTCGGTTGGAGCCCGTCGAGGGCGTCGCGGAGGGCGGCCGCCTGTTCGTCCGCGGGCCGAACGTCATGAAGGGCTACCTCAACCCGGACGCGAACGCGAAGTTCCAGGCGCTCGGCGGGTGGTACGACACCGGTGACATCGTGCACGTCGACGAGGACGGCTTCCTCCACATCCGCGGCCGACTGAAGCGATTTGCCAAGGTCAGCGGCGAGATGGTCAGCCTGGCCGCGGTGGAGGACGCGCTCGCAGGCGCCTTCCCCGCCCTCGGCCTCCGCTGCCAGGTGGCCGTTCTCGCCGTGCCGGACGACGAGAAGGGCGAGAAACTGATCGCCGTCACCAACGAGCCGCGGCTCCCGCTCGCCGAGATTCGCGCCGCCGTGCGGGCCCGGGGCCTCGGCAATCTTTGCGCCCCGCGCGAAGTCCGCGTGGTTCGCTCGATCCCGAAGCTCGGCACCGGCAAGACGGACCACCGCGCCCTCGAGCGCGCGCTCGCCGCCGAGGGACCGCCCGCGCCCTCCGGCGTCCGACCACCGGAAGATCGCCCGGCCAGCCCACCCGCCCAGCCATGAACCCCACCCTGTTCTCCGCCCCGCGCCGGCCCGGCCTGCGCCGCGCCATCGCGGTCCCACCGGCCTTCATTCTCGAGGCGGCCTCCGCCGCCGATCGCGAGGAAATCGCGCGCCGGCGCCACGATGTCTATGCGCGCGAGCTCGGCCAGCACTCCGTCAATTCCGCCGGGCGGCTCGGCGACTCCCTCGACGCCTACAATGTCAACCTCGTCGCTCGCCAGGGCGCCACGATGGCGGGTTTCATCAGCCTCACGCCGCCCGGACGCCCCGCCTACTCGATCGACAAATATTTCGCCCGCGAAGCGCTGCCCTTCGCCGTGGACGACCGCCTTTTCGAAGTCCGACTGCTCACCGTGCTGAAGCCCTTCCGCGGACGGGAGGTCGCCACCCTGCTCATGTATGCCGCGCTGCGCTGGGTGGAGTCGCATGGCGGCACCCGCGTCGTCGCCATCGGCCGCCGCGAGGTCGTCGGGCTCTACCGGAGGGTCGGCCTGCGGGACGCCGGGCTCAGCACCCGCAGCGGCGCGGTATCCTTTGACCTGCTGATCGCCTCGACAGAGGAGCTTCGCCAACGGGCAACGGAGATGGCCGCCCTCTTCAACCGGCTCGAGCAACACACCCAATGGCGGTTTCCGTTTCCGTTCCGCCGGCCGGCGGCCTGCTTTCACGGGGGGGCGTTCTTCGACGCCCTCGGTGAAAAATTCGACCACCTCGAGCGTCGCCGGACGATCATCAATGCGGATGTGCTGGACGCGTGGTTCCCGCCTGCCCCCGGCGTCCTCGCCACGCTGGGCGTCCACCTGCCGTGGCTTCTGCGCACCTCGCCGCCGACGTCCTGCGCCGGACTGGTGGAGACTATCGCGCGCACCCGCGGCGTGGCCCCGGAAAATGTTCTGCCCGGCGCCGGCTCGTCCGACCTGATCTTCCGCGCGCTGCGTCACTGGCTCACGCCGGCCTCGCGAGCGCTGATCCTCGATCCCACCTACGGCGAGTACGCCCACGTGCTGGAAAAGGTCGTCGGCTGCGAGGTCGAGCGCCTCGGCCTGTCCCGCGCCAGCGGCTATGCGGTCGACACCGACCAGCTCGAGGCGGCGCTCGGCGCCGGCTATGACCTGATCGTTCTGGTCAATCCGAACAGCCCCACCGGGCGGCACCTTCCGCGCGAGGCGCTGGAGCTGATGCTCGGTCGGGTGCCAGCCCGCACCAGGGTGTGGATCGACGAAACCTATGTCGAGTACGCCGGTCCCGGCGAATCCCTGGAGGTCTTCGCCGCGCAGTCGGAAAACGTGGTCGTCTGCAAATCGATGTCCAAGGTCTACGCCCTGAGCGGTTCGCGCGTGGCCTACCTCTGTGCCGGCGCGCACCAACTCGAGGCTCTGCGAGCGATCACGCCGCCGTGGGTCGTCGGGCTGCCGGCCCAGGTCGCCGCGGTCCGCGCGCTGCAGGATCCGGCCTACTATGCGGCCCGCTACCGCGAGACCGCCCTGCTCCGCAACCAACTGGCCGCGGGACTCCGTGGCCAGGGTTGGGACGTGCTGCCGGGCATCGCGAATTTCCTCCTCGGTCACCTCCCGCCGGACGGTCCCGACGCCGCCACCGTCGTGCAGCGGTGCCGGCCACACGGTCTGTTTGTCCGCAACGCCGCCTTGATGAGCGCGCGCCTGGGCTCGCATGGCGTGCGGATCGCGGTGAAGGACCGGTCGTCCAACCAGCGGATGCTCGCCATCCTCGCGGCGGCCTCGTCCTGAGCCGGGGGGACCGGTCCGCCGGAATTTGCCCCGGCAAGCCGCGGGGGCTATCTCACTATTCGCCGCGAAGATTTCAGACTTCGTTCATTTCCCACTTGTGCTAAGTAAAGGCACATGACCAAGGACCCCACCCGACCCGCGTTGGAATCGATCTGGCTCCGCGTTTTGCGCGGAGCCGTGGCCTGCGCGCTGGCGCTCGCCCTGACGATCATCGCCGGCCTGGTGGTGCTTGGCTTCCTTCCGCTGACGCGCAACTCGCTCGCACCCCTTTTCAGCGCCGACCAGCAGGCCTCCCGTCTCGCGCTCGCCCTGGCGATCCTCTTCGTCATTCTGGTGCCCACGCTGCTGCTGTTCTGGCCGTTCCTGCGCCGCGCCCTTCGCGCGCGCTCCACCGCGGCCGCCGGCGGGCAGCCTCCGGGCGGCGCCAACCGCCGCCGCCGCACCCGCTGGCTGGGCTGGCCCGTGCTGGGCATCGGCTGGGCGGCCGTCCTGCCGGTGCTGGTGTGGCTGGCGTGGGATGAGCCCGCCGTCCGCCAGCCTGTGTCGATCGAGGAGTTCTCGCCCGTGTTTCCGGGTGCCGAGAAAAGCTTCGCCGTGCTCATGCAATACTCGACGAAGAACCCCGGTCCCGAGGCCCGGGCCTTCGCGGCCGCCAAGCTGGTGGTTCCCGGCTTCGGGGCCAACCCGCAGGACCCCGATCGCTGGCTGAGCTTCGTGAACGAGAATCGCGCGGGCCTCGAGGCCGACTGGGCGGTGCTTGCGCCGCAGCGGCGCTGGCTCGACGAACTTGCCGCGTTCGACCGCATCGGCGATCTCACGCCCGCCGGCATCTCGGCCGAGATTGTGAAATTCCAGCCCTGGCGCGCGCTCTCCTATCACGCCTGCGGCATCGCCACCCTGCAGGCCCTCAACGGGCACGGCGACGACGCCATCGCCACCCTTCTTCCGCTCCTGGAAGTCAGCCGCAAGCTGCAGCCCACCTCCCGAACTCTCGTGCGCAGCCTGATCGCCGAGGTGGCGGAGCGCATGACGCTCCAAACCACGCTGATCGTGCTCGACCACGCCACCGTCTCGGAGGCGACCCGCCGGCGGCTCTCCGCCGTGCTTGCCAACGAGAACGCCCCGGCGATGGCCCGCCGCCTGATCATGGAGGACTTCGTCCAGTTCTGGTCGAGCTACCTGACGATGAAGCTCGGGGACGCGATCGTCCCGGACCGCGGGTTGGTGAGTTGCCTGCACGGGCCGCTCAATCTGCTCAGCGCGCTGTTCCTCAACCCCAACGCCACCGTGAATCTCTACGGCGACCATGTCCGCGAGCTCGCCGCGCTGGCCGAGGAGCGCGACCTCCGTCAGTTCGCCACGCGCAACTGGAGCTTTGGCGACGAGGCCCTCCTCGAGGCCGGCCTCAAGAACCTCGGCGGGCGGCTGATGGTCAACCGCGCGGTGCCCGCCTACGACAAGGCGCTCGAGATGCACTGGAAGGTCGCCGACCTGCGCGCCGCCGTCCGCCAGCGCCTCGCGGAGCCCCCCGCCAAATCACCAGACGCGGATTCCTGAAGTTGCGGCGCGGCCCGCGCGGGCGGGCCGGCCCTATCCCGCCGGTGGCGGCGGCAGGCGCCCTTCGCGCAGCTCGATGCCGTCGAAGGACGTGACGACATCGGTGCGGTGGGCCTGGCCCTCCTCCTCCTTGATCTTGGCCAGGTACGACGAGACCCGGTCATTCCAGCCGAGCTTGCGCGAGTGTTCGTTCCAGACGATTGCCTGCATTCGGTTTGGCCGCAGCCCGCGCGAGAAAATCCACTCGGCCAGCTCCTCGTCGGATCCGCCCTGGTGCACGCGGGCCTCGACCTCCTCGAACTTCACCCCGAGAAAGCCGCAGAGCTGCCCGTCCAGCCCGACGGACAGGCCGTAGTTGCGATGATAATCCTCGGGGAGGCGGCCGCCCTGCCTCAGGCGGATCTTGTCGAGCATCCGGCCGAGGTGGTGCAGGCCGCCGGCGCTCTTGTCGTAGGGGCTGCGCAATCCGTCGACGGCGGGCATGCGCTCCACGAAAGCCAGGCCGGCCGCTTTGGCGAAATCTTTCTGGCGGGGTCCCCCGCTCGGCCCCGCGGAACTTGTCACGCAAGACGTGACAGGTTCGCCCTCACGCCGGCGGCGGACTCGCCCGCTCGGTGGTCACCTTGACCGGATTCGTCTGCACCTTGCCGAAGATGGTGGTCAGCGCCGCGTTGGCGGCATCGCGTCCGCGGGCGATCACCACGATGTCATCCGGGGCGATGCCGTCGGTCGGGTCGAAGAGATACCATTGTCCGCCGAGATAGGCCTCGAAGCAGGCGTGGAAGTTCATCGGGTCAAGCGAGGCGGCGAAGGCGCCGACATAGCGGGCCGGAATGCTCAGGGCGCGGCACAGTGCAATGGCCAGATGGGTGTAGTCGCGGCACACGCCCTGGCGGCGCTGCCAGACATCCCAGGCGGAGGTGCTGCCGTCGGTCGCGCCGACCTTGTACTCCAGGTTGGCGTCGACCCACCGGCAGATCTCGCGCACCTGCTCGGCGCGGTTGCCAACCTTGCCAAACAGCTCCCACGCGGCCGGGGCGAAGCGGTCGCTCTCGCAGTACCGGCTCGGCAGCATGTAGGCGAGGACCGACAGCGGCAGCCGGCCGGGATTGTCGGGTTTCACCTCGGCCGGCAGCGGGGGTCGCGTGACCTCGACGGTCGCGCGGTAGCGCAGCTCGAACGGTCCCGCCGCCGCCTCGGCGCGCACCACGCGGTTGCCCTTGGAGGTGGCGATCTTCTCCGGCACCGTTTCGGGCGCGAACACGAGCTCCTCCGCCAGCAACCGCTGGCTCGCGTCGGCGTTGACGAGGACGTTGAAGGTAAAATGGGCGGTGGGGGTCAGCACCTGGTACCCCAGGGTGCACCCGACATCGAGGATCATGCTGCGCGGGAGTGTGGCCGCGCCCTCCCCGGCAGCAACCAGAAGTTGGTGGGGCGAAAACCCCCAACCCCGACCGGCACCCGGGCCCGGCGGGCCGGTCGCGCGCGGGCGCTCGACGGGCTGCGAAAAACCCCCCAGGCTCCCGGCCCATGAAATACCGCCCCTTGGGACGCCATGGCTTCGACTGTTCGGAAATCGGCTTCGGTGCCTGGGCCATCGGCGGCTCGTGGGGCGCGCAGGCGGACGCCGATTCGCTGGCCGCGCTCCACCGCGCGCTCGACCTCGGCGTCAACTTCATCGACACGGCGGCCGGCTATGGCGACGGCCGCAGCGAACGGCTCATCGCGCAGGCCCTGCGCGAGCGGGCCGCCGCCGGAAAAAAGGAAAAGATCTTCGTCGCCACCAAGACTCCGCCCGCGGCCGGCATCTGGCCGCCCTCGCCGTATTGCCGGGTGGAGGAGCGTTACGCGGAGGCCTATGTGCGCGCCAACGTGGCCGAACGCGCGCACAATCTTGGCGGCGGTCGCATCGATCTCCTGCAGCTGCACACCTGGACGCGGGCGTGGAACCGCGACCCGGCGCCCTTCAAGCTCCTCCGCCGGCTCCAGCAGGAGGGCCGGGTCGGCCTGATCGGCATCTCGACCCCCGAACAGGACCAGAACAGCGTGATCGACCTGATGCGCGGCGGCTGGGTCGACGCCGTCCAGGTCATCTACAACCTCTTTGAGCAGGAGCCGGCGGCGGAACTGCTCGACGTCGCGCGCGATTGCGGCGTCGGGGTCATCGTGCGCGTCGCCTTCGACGAGGGCGTGCTCACCGGAAAGTTCCGCCGGGACACCGTGTTTGCGCCGGACGACTTCCGCGCGAAGTACTTCGAGGGCGACCGCCTCGCGCGCGCCGTGGCCCACGCGGAGGAGGTGCGCGCCGACCTCGCCGGCACGGGGCTCACGATGGCCCAGGCGGCCCTCCAGTTCGTGCTCGCGCACCCGGCGGTGGCGACCGTGATCCCGGGGATCCGCAACCCGGCGCAGGCGGAAGCCAACTGCGGCGTGAGCGACCTGCCCGCCCTGCCCGGGAACCTGCTCGAGCGCCTCCGGCGGCACAACTGGCGCCGCGGCGTCTGGTATGGGGGCAAGTAGCGCCGATTGTCGCTTGCGCGCCGCCGGCGGACGGGCAATTTGCCTCCATGAAAATGCCCACGCCGCGTTTCAAGCTGACGCTGATTTTAGCCCTGGGATTGGCCCTGGCGGCGGCCGCCGCCGCGACCGCCGCCGTCCCGCTGACGCCCGAGCAAAAACAGTGGCTGGCAAAGGCCAACCGCCACGACAAGGCCGGTTGGATCTACCTGCACATCGAGGGTGCGCCGCGCGTCCGCGGTTTCCAGCACGGCTACCTGCTCGCCCCCGAGATCGTCGAGAGCTTCCGCGCCATCCGGGAACAATGGCTCCACGATTCGAGCTTCGACTGGCCCTGGCTGGTCGAGCACACCAAAGGCTTCATCAATCCCGCGGTCGACCCCGAGGACCGCGAGGAGATGCAGGGCATCGTGGACGGGCTGAAGGCCGCCGGCATTGAGACGACGCTCGACGACATCATCGCCTACAACGCCTCGATCGAGACGACGGGCTACTGGTGGCCCGAAGCCGCGAAGAAGATGGAGGGTTCCGCCACCATCATCACGACGCCGAAGGAGGCCTGTTCCTCTTTCATCGCCACGGGACGGATGACGGCCGACGGCGGCGTCGTGCTCGCCCACAACACGATGTCCGACTACACGCAGACGTCCTTCAACGTCGTCCTCGACCTGGTCCCGACCAAGGGTCACCGCATCCTCATGCAGACCGTGCCGGGCTGGATCCACAGCGGCACGGACTTCTTTGTGACCGACGCCGGGCTGGTCGGCTCCGAGACCACCATCGGGAATTTTCACGGCTTCAGCGAGAAGGGTGTCCCGGAATTCATCCGGATGCGCCGCGCCACCCAGGATGCCGGCAGCATTGACGAGTGGTGCGCGATCATGGGGAAGGGCAACAACGGCGGCTACGCCAACGCCTGGCTTGTCGGCGACATCAACACCAAGGAGATCGCCCGGCTCGAGCTCGGCCTGCGGTATGTCGGATTCGAGCGCACGAAGGACGGATTTTTCCTCGGCTCCAACATCGCGGAGAATCTCCACATCCTCCGGCTGGAGACCGACCTGAATGACGTCGACATCCGCCTCTCCCCGGTCTCCCGCCGGGTCCGCTGGAAAAAGCTCATGAAGGAAAACGCCGGGAAGATCGACCTCGCCAAGGCCAAGGAATTCGAGGCCGACTGCGTCGACACGTGCTTCAACACCGACGACAAGCTCAATGGCCGCGCCCTCGCCTCCCACGCCGAGCTCGATCCGCAGCTGGGCAACGCTGCGAAGCCGCCGTTCTTCCCCTCCGGCACCGCCGACGCCAAGGTGGTCGACACCGCCATGGCGCGGAGGATGAGCTTCGCGGGCCGGTGGGGCTCGGCTGATGGCGTCGCGTTCGATGCCGACAAGTTCCTCGCCGACCATCCCCAATACGACTGGATGCAGGGCATCCTCAAGAGCCGCCCCGCCCAGCCGTGGGTGGACTTCACCGCCGGCGAGAAGAACTGACCCCGGGCGCGGGTCGGTTCCCATCCGCCGCGCCGGGGCCGTGGCCCCATCCGGCCGGATAAATCTGGCCCCGCCGCCACCGGACGCTTTGCTCGGGTTGACCGCATGAACCCCTTCGTCCTGCTCGCGCCGCTGTTCCTGATCTTCGAGCTCTGGCAGCTCGTGATCAGCGAGCGCTACCTCGGCATCAAGCAGATCCGGCTGAATGCCGATCCGCGCGAGCTGCCGATGAAGTCCGGAATCGCCGCGGTGTGGGCTGTCGGCATCGTGGCCTATGGCGTGTGGATGCTGACCCTATTGGTCCACCCGCTGGGACGCGCGCAGGGCATCGTGCTCCTCGTCGTCACCGCGATCGGCTACGGATTCCGCTCCGCCGCGAGTTTGAAGTGGACGCTCGTCATCCTCACCTTTGAGGGTTCCATCCGGGTCGGGATGCTCCTGTCGCTGATGGGCTCGGTCTGGCGGAAGCTGGCCGCCTAAGCGGCGTCCCGCGGCTCCCGGGGCTCTTTTGCCTTGAGAACCCGTCCGATTCGCACGAAAACAAGCCAGCGCGGAACCGCCCTATGAATTCCCCCGAACCCCGCCTGAACAAACTGCCGTTCATCATCGCCGACGCGTGCTGCCTGCTGGCCGCCGCCCTCATCGGCCTCTACTCGAAGGCCCCGTTCAGTCCGCTGCCGCTCATCTCGTGCGTCGTCCTCGTGATCGGCGGCGGGGTCGCCATCCTCTTTCCCTTCTTCTCGGATTACGCCGCCGATTCGCGCGAGGCCTCCGCGCGGCTGCGCGACGAGCTCGAGCTGCAGATCAAGCGGGTGCAGGCCGCCGCCGAAAGCCTCGGTCGCGCCGCCGCGCAGATCAAGGCGATCGAGGAAGCGGTGCAGAAATCCGCGCGCGACGCCGAGACGCTGCCCTACCGCATGCAGGAGAAGCTTGCCGAATTCAACGCCGCCCTGGCCGAGAAGGAAAACGACGAGCGCGAGGCCCTCGAGCGCGAGCTGGAGGAATTGCGCGCCACCAGCAGCGACCAGCTCAAGGCCGTGGCGGAGAAAATCGCCAAGGCCACCGCCGACTGGGCGGCGCTGGAAATCGCCACCCGCCGCCAGCTCGCCACCGTGCAGGACGCCACCGCCAAGATCGATGACCGGCTGCACGGCTCGGTCCAGCAGCTCGACGCCCGCGTCGCCGCCCTCGGGAAACTGCTGACAACCTCCAGTGCCCCGGCCGCCATGCCGGCCCCGCCACCGCCCGTCGAGGAACCCAGGGCGCCAGCGCCCGTTGAGGCGACGCCTGAGCCGGCGGTGGCGCCGGAATCGGCGCCCCCCGTCGCCGAAGCCACGGCAGCTGAACCCGCTCCCGCCGAGCAGCCGAAGACGAAGAAGCCCCGGCCGCCCCGCAAGCCGAAGCCGGAGGACACGCTCGCGGCCATGTCCGAGGTTCCCGCCGCGCCGGAGACCGCCGTGCAGGTCGAGGACGTTCCGGCGATGTCCTCGCCCGAGGCCGCCACGTCGTCGGACGGGGCCACCCGCCTTTTGGCCACCGCGTACATTGGCATCGGCAACAAGCTCTACATCCGTGGTGATGGCCCGGGACTGAGCTGGGACAAGGGCGTGCCCATGCAATTCGTTTCGATCGGCAAATGGGGCTGGTCCACCCACGAGGCGTCCGCACCCGTCAGCGTGAAGCTCTACAAGAACGACGAGACCGCCGCGCTGTCCGGCGGCCTGACCATCGAGCCGGGAAAGCACACCGAGATCACCGCGCTGTTCTAAGGCGCAAACCGCGGCCGTCCGCCCAAGTTCGCCGGGGGCTGCCAGTCGACAGAGAAGTCGATCTGCTGGATTACTTTGCAGTTTACCGGCTCGCCATTGTGTTGGCCCGGCCGATATTTCCATTTGACGATCGCGGCTAGGGCGGCGGGCTCCAGGCGGCGGTCGGAGCTTCGGACTACTCGGGGATTCACGACATTGCCGTCGCGATCGACAACAAACTCAATCTGGACGAAGTCGACGGCGCCGACGCGCTGAGCCTCGAACGGATAGGCGGGAGGAACCTGCCGGACCGCTACCGGCATGCGATCCATCGTGGCGGGAACCGCACATCCGCCAAGCGATAGGACGAACGCTAACGGGAATAATGCGCGACGCTTCATCAATAATGCGGCGGGCGTTCGTCGTCGGCAGTTTCACTGCTCCCGCCCGACGGTTGCTGGTGTGCGCGGACAACCGCGAGTTCCTTCCGCAGGCGCGCCACCTCGTCGGTGAGCTCGAGCATGGCCTTGTCCTGCGCCGCGACGTGCTTTTGCAGGTGGGCGTAGCGTTCCTCGAGCCGGGTGAGGCGTTCGCTTTCGGTCATGCGTCCATTGTCATTCCGAGCGCCGGGAAGAATCCAGCCTGTTCTCCCGGGGATTCCGACCTTGCCCCGGCTGCGCCGTCGGAAAGGATTTCCCGCATGAAGCGCGTGTTTCTCTGCCTCCTCGTCATCCTGGCCGGCCTGGGCCTCGGCTCGTGCACCACGCCGCCGGTCGCCGCCCAGAGGAGCCAACTGCTGATTCTCGTCTCGATCGACGGCTTTCGCTGGGACTATCTCCAGAAATACGCCGCCCCGGAGCTGCGCCGGCTGGCGGGCGACGGTGTCCACGCGCGCCGGATGAACCCGAGCTTCCCGTCGCTGACTTTTCCGAATCACTACACGCTCGTGACCGGCCTGCGTCCCGAACACCACGGGGTTGTGGCCAACACGTTCTACGATCCGGACCTGAAGGCGAAATTCAACTACACGAGCCACGACTGCTCGGTCGACCCACGCTGGTGGGCGGGCGGCGAACCGGTCTGGATCACCGCCGAGAAGCAGGGCGTGCGCAGCGCCTGCTTCTTCTGGCCGGGCTCGGAATCCGAAAACCACGGCACCCGGCCGAGCTTCTCGAAGCAGTTCGACAAGCACCTGACCGCCGAGCAGCGCGTGGACGGCCTGCTGGCCTGGCTCGCGCTTCCGGCCGGGCAGCGCCCGCAGTTTGCCACGCTCTATTTCGACATGGTCGACTCCGCCGGGCACACCTACGGTCCGGACGCGCCCGAGACGGCCGCGGCCATCTGGACGGTCGACGCCGCGATCGGCCGGCTGCTCGGCGGTCTGGAGAAGCTCGGCTTGCGCGATTCCGCGGACCTGGTGTTTGTCTCCGACCACGGGATGGAACCCGTCGGCCCGGAGCGGACCATCCTGCTGGACGACTACGTCAGCCTGAGCTCGATCGACGTGGATTTCGCCGGTGCCGTCGCCGGTCTCCGCCCGAAAAGCGGCACGCCGGCGGAACTCGCGGCCCGATTCGGCGACCGGCACCAGCATTTCAACGTCTGGCTGCGCGACCAGGTGCCCGAGCGACTCCACTACCGCGCCAGCAACCGCATCGCCCCGGTGGTGCTGAGCGCCGATCCCGGCTGGTACATCACCACCAAGGATTTTCTGCGGGTGAAGCGACTGACCTTTGAGCGCGGGACGCACGGCTTCGAACCGGCCACTCCGAACATGGGCGCGCTTTTCATCGCCCATGGTCCCTCGTTCCGGCAGCGCCACGAATTCGCCGAGGCGGAAAACGTCGACGTCTACAATTTGCTCTGCGCCGCGCTCAAGCTGACGCCCGCGGCGAACGACGGCGGCGACCACCTCGTCCGCGAGGTGCTGGCCCGCTGAGCAGGCGGACCAGTGTTGGCGGCGGGTTGCCCTCACTCCGCGAGGCGTGCGCTGCGCATGCGAAACGCCGCGGGGTGCGGGCACCCCGCCGCCACTATCCCAGTGTTTTCCGAAGCTCCGCCGGATCGGTCACCGGAGCCTGACAGGCAAAGTTCTCGCAAACATACGCCGTGGCCCGGCCGCCGAGCGGCTTCATTTCCGAGAGGTAGGGCTTGCGCGCCGCGAGCCACGCCTGTCCTTCGGCCCCATCGGCGCACAACACAATCCGCCGCGGTCGGCAGCCCTCTGCCAGGACGGCGGCGAGCGCGCGGAAATCCACCGCCCGCGGATTGCCTGCGAGCACCACGGTGCGGGGCTCCGCCAGGGCCAGGTCGAAGGCACACAACAGTTGCGGCAGCGCGTGGGGCGCCCGGCTCCATTGCGGGCGAAGCGATTCAATCGTCCGTAAAGCCCGTTCCCGATAGTTTGGCGGGGGTACCCCGCCTGCCCGGCCGATCATCCAGTCGAGCCGCAGCAGGTTCAGGGCGGCGACCGAGGCCGGCGCCGGCTCGGCGCCATCGTAATCCTCCTTGAGACGCACGATTACGGTCGGGTCGTCCGCCCGGGAATTAAAGTACCCGCCACGACCGGCATCCCAGAATCGCTCATCCTGGGCCTGCTGGAGCCGCTCCGCCCACTCGAGCCAGCGGATCTCGAAGCCGGCCTCGTAGAGATCGAGCAACCCCTGGATGAGGCCGGCGTAATCCTCGGCAAACCCGGGGATTTCGCTGCGACCCTCCCGCCAGGTGCGGTAGAGCGTGCCGCTGGCCGAGTCGTAAAGCTCCCGTTGGATGAACTCCGCCGCCCGCGTGGCCTGCGCCAGGTAGGCGCCGGCGTCCGACCCGGGCGGCCCATCCCGGCCGTGGTCACCTCCGCCTCCAAGAATCTGGTGCCCTTTTGCCAGCGCCGAGATCATCAGTCCGTTCCATGCCGTGATCACCTTGTCATCAAGCAGCGGGCGCGGACGCCGCGCGCGCCCGGCGCGGAGCTTTTCGAGGCAGCTCACCAGGAGGTTGCTGGCGGGCTCGATTTCCAGCCTGAAGTCCCGGGCCGTCACCGCCAGCGACTGCTGCTGCATGAGGACGTTTTTTCCGCGGAATTCCCCGTGGGGATCGGCGGCCACGTTGCCTTCCGGCTTAACGCCAAAGTGCGCGCAGAAAAACACGGCATCGGCGCCGAGCACCGTCTCGATCTCGGCGCGGGACCAGACATAGAAGGCGCCCTCGGCGAGGTGGGTGGCCTTCACCGGTAGGGCGAGTCCTCCGGACAAGCCGTCCGCTGATTTGGCTGACGGCTCATCAGGGACGACTTGCCCGGCGCCATTTTCGGGCGGAGCGCTGTCCGCATCCTCCGCCGAGAAGAAGGCGCCATGCGGCCCGGTCAGGTCCCGTCGCACATATTCAAATACTCCGCGGGCCACCCAACCGAACACCTCGCGGTCGGTCGCCTGCCTCGCCTCCAGGTAGTTCAGCGCGATCTGCGCCTGATCGTAGAGCATCTTCTCGAAGTGCGGCACGTGCCACCGCTCATCCACCGAGTAGCGATGAAACCCGCCGCCCACGTGATCGTGCAGGCCACCCTCGGCCATTCCCTGCAGCGTCCGTTCCGCCATCCGGATGGCTGCCACGCCCGCGTCCGAAGCCGGACCCTGCAGGGCCGCGATGCGGAAAAGAAACGTCAGCGCGGACGCGCGCGGGAATTTCGGCGCGCCGCCGAATCCGCCCCAGCGCGCATCGAAGGTCTCTTCGAAATGCCGGAAGCCCTGTTCGAAGGCCCCGCCCGCCGCCGCCGGCAGTTCTCCAGACGACTCCCCGGTCCCGTCCTGGGCGGCGAACTGGCGAAGCGCGGCGGCCACCTCCTCCGCGCCAGTTTCGAGTTTGGCGCGCTGCTCGTTCCAGTGCCGCGTGATGGCGTGCAACACCGTCGGGAAGCCAGGCCGGCCGGGCCGGTCTTCCGGCGGGAAGTAGGTGCCGCCGAAAAAGGGCAGGCCGCGCGGCGTCAGCCAGACGCTCATCGGCCAGCCGCCATGCCCGGTGGTCTGCTGCACGTAGGTCATGTAGACGCGATCAAGGTCCGGTCTTTCCTCCCGATCGACCTTCACCGGGATGAAATCGCGGTTGAGCACCGCCGCCACCTCGTGGTTTTCGAAGGACTCGTGCGCCATCACGTGACACCAATGGCAGGAGGAGTAACCGATGCTCAGGAAGATCGGCTTTTGTGCCGCCACCGCTTGCGCGAGGGCCGCCTCGCCCCACGGCCGCCAGTCCACGGGATTCTCCGCATGCTGGCGCAAGTAGGGTGATTTCTCCGCGGCGAGACGGTTGGGCACGGCGACACCCAAACTCGCGCAACCCGGCGGGGAAGCAAAGCGAATGTTGCGCGCCCGCACCCCGGGTGAACTGCCTTCGCCAAGCTCGACGCCAGACCGCCAGGCGGGTGAACCGACGATCGCGCCGACTCCGCGCCGGCGGCGAATTCCGGTTGGAACCCCCGAAAGGCGGGCGCCTCCTCCAACCGAAGGACGCTGCGCGCCAGCGAGTTCCGGTGGCTCGGACGAAAGTGCAAGTGCGCGATTGACCGGCGTTGGGGGAACCGGCTTTCTCGCGGGTTCCATGCTGACCCTGGCTGATGTCGCCAAGTCCTACGGCACGCGCGAATTGTTCGCGGACGTGTCGCTTTTCGTTGCGCGCACCGATCGCTATGGTCTCGTCGGTCCCAATGGCGCGGGCAAAACCACGCTTTTCAACCTGATCCTCGGCGAGGAGTCGCCTGACGAGGGCACCATCGAGTGGGAACGCGGGGCGGATTTCGGCTACCTGCCCCAGGAAAGCGCCCCGGTCGGCGACGAAACCGTGCTGCAGATCGCCACGAGCGGCAAGAAGCTCGTGCCGGAAAACGACGACGACTACGACATCGACTGGACGCTCGAGCCGCGTGCGAAGAAGATCCTCGCCGGGCTGGGCTTCCGCGAAACCGACCACGACAAGCCGGCCAAGAGCTTTTCCGGCGGCTGGGTCATGCGCGCGCATCTCGCCCGCCTGCTCGTGAGCGAGCCCGCGCTGCTGCTGCTCGACGAGCCGACCAATCACCTCGATCTGGAAGCGCTGCTGTGGTTCCAGGACTACCTGACCCGCTATCCCGGCGGCCTCCTGCTCATCTCGCACGATCGCGAGTTCCTGAACACGCTTTGCACGGGCATCCTCGAGCTGCGCGGCGGCACGCTCAACCGCTACACGGGCAACTACGACGACTACCTCGGCGAGAAGGATGCCCGGAAGGAACAGCAGGCCGCGCTTTTCAAGAACCAGCAGCGTGAGATCGCCCACCTGCAGCGCTTCGTCGACCGGTTTGGCGCCAAGGCTTCGATGGCGTCGCGGGCGAAGTCGAAGGAGAAACAGATCGACCGGCTCAAGGAGGACGCCGTCGAGGAGCCGATGGAGGAGCTGAAGCGCATCAACTTCCGCTTCCCACAGCCGCCCCGCTCGGGCCTGCGGGTCGTGACGCTCAAGAACGTCGAGCAGGCGTACGGCGACCATGTGGTCTATCGCGACCTCAACTTCGAGGCCGAGCGCGGGCAGCGCATCGTGCTCGTCGGCCCGAACGGCGCGGGCAAGTCCACCCTGCTGAAAATCCTCGCGAACGTCGTGCCGGTCCGGGCCGGGCTGCGCGAGCTGGGCAGCAACGTCGTGCCGGGATATTTTGCCCAGAATCGGGCCGACAACCTGCGGACGGACCTGACCGTTTTCGAGAACGTCATGGAGCTGCGCACCGTCGAGAACCAGTTGACCGAGCAGCAGGCGCGCGCCGTGCTGGGCGGCTTCCTTTTCCGAAAGGACGACGTGTTCAAGAAGGTCTCCGTGCTTTCGGGCGGCGAAAAATCGCGCCTGGCGCTCGCGCGGCTGCTCGTGAATCCGCCCAACCTCCTCCTGATGGACGAGCCCACGACCCACCTCGACATCCCCTCGATCGACGCGCTCGTGACCGCGCTGGCCCAATATGAGGGCACGTTCATCTTCATCAGCCACGACGTGTACTTCATCCGGAAGCTCGCGCAGTCGGTCTTGCACGTGCACGCGGGCCGGCTGACCCCCTACGCCGGCAACTACGATTACTATCTCGAGAAATCGAAGGCCGGCAACGCCCGCGCAGCGCTGACCGCGGGGTTCACCGATGCGCGACCGGTGCAGGCCGCCTCCGGGGGCCGCAAATCCCAAATGGCGGACTCGAATCTGGGCGCGCCGGGTGCTCCGGCCGCCCGGAAGGCGAATCCCGCCGAGCTGAAGAAGCTCCGGATCGAGGTCGGCAAGCTGGAGCAGCGGGTGAGCGAGCTCGAGACCAAGCAGAACGAGCTGACCGCCGAGCTCGAGAAACCGGAAACCTACCAGCACCCGGGCACCGCCCAGCATCTCAACCGCGAGCTCAGCGCCACGGTGGACCTGCTGCAGACCGCAACCACGGAATGGGAGAAGGCCGCCACCCGGCTCGCTGAGCTGGAAAAGAACTGATCGCCGCCGGCGGGGACGATCCCGGTTGAAGAATTTGGGCCGCCCCGCAAGGTTTCCCCGGCCGGCCCGCGGGCAACCCATGAATCTCCGCAACACCCAGCGCCATTGGGAAAAGCTCGCCCGCACCGATCCGTTCTGGGCGGTGCTGACCGACGACCACAAGAAGGGCAACCAATGGCGGCTGGCGGAATTCTTCCGCACCGGCGCCGCCGCCGTGGAGGCCGACCTCGCGACGGTGCAGGCCCGGTGCCCGGACATGAAATTCGGCGCCGCGCTCGACTTCGGCTGCGGCGTCGGCCGCCTGTCGCAGGCGCTAGCCGGGCGGTTCCAGCGGGTCGTCGGAGTGGACATCTCCGGAGCCATGCTCGACCTGGCGAGGAGTCACAACCGCCACGGCCGGCGCGTCGAGTACCTGCTCAACACGCGCGAGGATCTCCGGCTACTGGCCGACGGCCAGTTCGACTTCGTGTACAGCCTCATCACGCTGCAACACTTGGAGCCGGCTTACGCCCGGCGTTACATCGCCGAGTTCGTGCGCGTGGCCGCGCCCGGCGGCTTGATCTTCTTCCAGATCCCGTCGAAAAGCGGTCACCGGCCGAGGCCATTCACGCTTTGGCCCGACACCCTGGCCCGGCGCCTGATCAAGGATGTCCGCAAGAAAATGGTCATCGACCCGGTGATCGAGATGCATGCGCTCCCGCGGGAGGAGGTGCAGTCGATCCTGGCCGCCGCAGGTGCCGTGACGAAGGTGACGTACCGCTACGATGCGGCCGGCGGCGAGCTGCCCAGTTGGGGCTATCTCGCGCAAAAGCCGCGCCGCGACTGACGATATGGGCCGGCTAGCGGAGCGCGGCGGGCACGCGGGTGAGCACCAGCATGCGATCGCTGCCGGTGAAGAACTCGTAGGCGACCGGCACGACGCGGGCGACGATGCCCTGGGCGCGCAGCTCGCGCTTGAGCCGGTTCAATTCGGGATAAGGCCGGCCGGCGGGCCCGCAGACGGGGTGGATGCGCACCTCGCCGGTGCTGATCCGCATGAGCTCGGCGCAGGCGGCCAGATGCCAGGCGAAGTCGAAGCGGTCCGCGTAGGTGAAAAGCAGGTGGGCGCACAGGACGAGATCGAAAGCCTCGTCGAGGAACGGCAGGGCCGGCAACGCGCCGCGCACGTAGCGGCCGCGCCGCGCGCTGGCCTCGTAATCGGCCAGGAATCTCTGCGCGGCAGCCCGGCGGTCGGCCTCGGCCTCTTCCAGCGACGTGAACGACTCCAGCCGGAACAGTTGCGGCTTCGCGTACATCTGCGCGAGCAGGCGGTCGTAGTCGTCGCGGACGCGCGCGGCCAGCGCACCGGCCGGATGGTGGTAGAGCGGGTCGACCGCCACGGCGTCGATGCCGCGACGGCAGGACTCGGCGGTGAACGAGGACGGGCCGGCGGCGACGTCCAGGACGGCGCGGCCCCGCAATCGCCCGGGGTCGAGGGCGAAAAACCGGCAGTACTCGTCCATCGTGCGTCCGAAGAACGAGACCATCGGGAGGTCCAATTGCGTGGGTGGGGACATAAGCGTGGGCATGGCGGATTCGGGGTTGAGCTGGTTTGGGAAATAAAAAACCCGACTCGGTTGGAGTCGGGCTCGACAGTCTTTGGTGGATTTGCGGCCTGCTCGGCCGTCTTTGCGCTGGGCGCCTCACCATCGTCGTCGAGCCAAACCATGCCACGATGCACGTTTGCCGGCCGCCAGAATGGCGGTCAGACGATCAGCGCGACGCATGGAGGAGAAATTCACCGGGGTCGTTGATGGGGAAACGCACCCGGAGGCGCAAGCGGAATGTCGGCGGAAAAGTAACAACCCGGAAACATCGCCGCCCGCCAACCCGACGCGCCGGCGTCGGGGGGCCGAAACAAACAAATCGCCCCAAGCGCGGAATCGACGAGGTGCGGGGCGGCCCGTTTGACCTGGCGTTTCGACTCCGCGCCAGGCCCCGAGCAGGGTCGATGGGCTCAGGGCAGGCGGCCCCGCCCTCCAATTTCCGCCCGCCGGTCTCGCCAACTCCCAATGCCTGAGAGAATGGAAGTGCGGCGACCTCGCCCGGCAGCTCCCGGCTCCGCCCCCCAATAAAGAAGCCCGGGCCTTCCGCGGCCCGGGCTTTTCAATACAGGAGCAACGACGAAAATCAGGAGGCGCGGCGCAGCGAGAAGAGGTTCTTCGCGGCCTCGAAAGGCGAATGGCTCGGGGCTTTCGGCGGCGGGGGCATGGCCTTGGCGGCGAGTTCCTTCTCCCGGATCTCAATCCACGACTCGCGCTTGCGCAACGCCTCGTCGCGCTGCGCCAGTTCGGCCTTCTCGTCCCGGATGGCCAGGCGGTCGTCGTTCAATGCGCGGCGCTCGGCCTCGAGCAGGGCGCGGGAACGCTGGAACTTCTCCCACTCGGCGTCGAGCAGCGGCGAACGGGAACCGGCGCCCATCGGTGCCTGGGTGAACCCGGTCCCGGCCTGGGGAGGGCAGCTGCCGCGCAGCCGCGATTCGAAGGCCCGGAGATTGTTTTCCTGCGTACGCAGGTTTTCCATGTCGGAAAGGATTTGCTCGCGCATCTTTTCGAGCTGGGAAATTTCGTATCGAAGATGCTCTGCATTGCCGTCGCTGGTTGGTGTCGTGCTCATAATTGCTCCTGTTGGTTATTGAATCTGACTTACTATATCGCACCTGATGCCTCTCCCGCTAGAGGCCAACCGGCCATTTACTCGGGGTTTACGACAGGTCCGGGTTTTGACGAATGTTGAACGATAAACTGGGTGTTACCCCCCAGTCGAAACCACGGAGAAAAACGTGCATCTGGGGAAACGTCGGGATTCCCCGCGCCAAAACGGGGGCATCACCGGTTCCAGACTCAGTCGGAACCAGCCATCCAATCACCGATGAACACAGATCAACCAAAGGCCGAAAAGCCTTGGCTCGATTGACCGGGCGGTGGGCCGGCTCAGGCGCGGAACATGACGTCCTCGCGATTGAACATGCGCACGGCAAAGGCGAGCGCGATGGCGGCGTACAGGCAGGACGAGCCGAAAATCAGGGCGATGAAATTCCAATGCCAGACGCCCGAGAGCATCTCCTTGCACACGAGGGATAGGCTGAGGATCGGCACCATCGACGTCTTGGCCGTGAGCTCAATGCCCGGCAGCATGCCGACCACCGCGGGCATGATGACCACAATGATGAGCGGCGAGACATAGCTCTGCGCCTCCTTGTAGCTCTTGGCAAAAAGCGAGATCGCCAGCAGGAGCGCCGCGAAGAAGACCGCCACCGGCAGGACCATGGCGAACACGCCCACCAGGCCCAGCGGGTCAATCAGCGGAATGGCGCCGCCGCCGGAACCGCCGGCGGCCGGCACCTGGCTGCCGGCAAAAAAGGATATGCCCAAGGCCGCGCTCAACCCCATCGAGAGCAGCGACAGCACCATCGTGGTAATCGCCGCGGTGAGCACCATGAGGAACTTGCCGAGGACGATGTTGAGTCGGTTCACCGGGCTGCACAGCAGGGTCTCCATGGTGCCGCGCTCCTTCTCGCCCGCCGTCAGGTCCATCGCCGGATACATGGCCCCGGTGAAGCAAAGGATGATGATGATGTAGGGGATGAAGCCGCCGATCACGTTGCCCCCGACCTTTTCGGGCGGAGCCACATTCTGCCGCTTCACTTCGAACGGCTTCACCAGGCCCACCGGCAGTCCCCGTCCGGCCAGGCGGGCTTCGACCGCCTTTTCCCGCAGTTCGCCGAAGTACTTCTCCAGCTCGTTGACGCCGAGGGACGACTTCAACTCGCCCTCATAGTGATAGATCGTGACGGTCGCCGAGCTCCCGTCCGCCTCCTTGAGCGACGCCTCAAAGTGCGGCGGAATCTCCACGGCCGCGCGGATTTTCTTGTCGGAAATGAGCTGCTTGAAGTCGCCCGGGTCGGCGAGGACATGGAAGTTCTTCGCCGCCTTGAGTCCACCCACGACGCCCGGGGAGTCGGCGCCCCCGACGATGACGATCGAGGAACCCTCCTCCCGGGCCTGCTTGATGACCTTGGTCATGATGGTGCCGACGCCGAACATCAGGACGGGAATGATCAGGGTGGGCACGACGATCATGGAGATCAGCGTGCGGCGGTCGCGGAGCGAGTCCTTCAGCTCCTTGAGATAAACGGTGAGAATGTAGCGCCAGGTCATTGCGGTGTTTCCTTAGTTCTTGAGCGCCGCGGCCAGCGCCGCCTCGCCGCCGACGGCCTTGACGAAGATCTCCTCCATGTCCCGTTCGCCGAAGCGCTGCTGCAACTGGGCCAGCGTGCCCTCGGCCACCAGGCGGCCCCCGTGGATGATGCCGATCAGGTCGCAAAGTTTCTCAACCTCGCTCATGACGTGGGTCGAGTAGATGACCGTCTTGCCGCGGTCCCGGCAATCGCGCACGAAGCGGACGATCGAGCGGGCGGTCATGACGTCAAGGCCGAGCGTCGGCTCGTCGAAGATCATCACCGCCGGGTCATGGATCAGCGTGCGCGCGATCGAGGTCTTCTGCTTCATGCCGGTGGAGAATTTCTCGCAGCGCCGGTCGAGGAACTCGTGCATGTCGAGCTCGTCGGCCAGCTGGTGCAGGCGGCGGGTGATCGCGTCGTCGTCCATTCCGTTGAGCCGGCCGAAATAGGTGACCATTTCGCGCGCCGTCAGGCGTCCGTACAGGGCGGTGCTCGCCGCCAGAAACCCCACGTTGGCCCGCACCTTCCCGGGCTCGGCCGTGACATCGTGGCCGGACACGGTCGCCGATCCGCTCGTGGGCTGGAGCAGCGTGGCGAGCAGGCGCAGCGTGGTCGTCTTGCCGGCGCCGTTGGCGCCCAGCAGGCCGTAGATCTGCCCGGGGCGGCAGGTGAACGAAACGTCGTCGACCGCGACGATGGCGCCGCGCTTCTTGTCGCGGAAGGTCTTGGTGAGGTGGCGGGCTTCGATCATGAGGGGGGTGTCGCCCGCGAATTGCGCGAATGGTCGCGAATCAGGTGACAAGGTTATTGGCGTAAATTGGTGTGTTTAGCGGGAAACTTCACAGGCTCATGCGTTCGCGGAATTCCTGCGCCTGCCGGCGGGACAGCTCGACCTTGAGCCCGCCCCGGAGCCGCACCAGCAGCCCGCCGCTGAACCACGGCTCGATGCCGTCGACCCACGCGAGGTTGATGACCTGCTTCCGGTTGGCCCGGAAGAAATGCTTGGGGTCGAGCCGCTCCTCCATCGCCGTGAGCGAGCGAAACAACTGCGGCTTGTTCTCGTCGAAGTGCACCCGCGTGTAGTTGCCCTCGGACTCGAGCAGCCGGATGTTCTTCACCGGCACGAACCAGCAGCGGTCGCCCTC
>Ga0265327_10000684_pt1 | contig 54331 bp, 28 predicted proteins | sample 41621metaG_FD_202089 | JGI IMG/M metagenome (GOLD analysis project Ga0265327, IMG submission 202089) | Rhizosphere microbial communities from Carex aquatilis grown in University of Washington, Seatle, WA, United States - 4-16-21 metaG | ecosystem: Host-associated > Plants > Roots > Rhizosphere... | reverse complement strand
TTCGCTGTTGCGTCAACAACGATCGTATTTCCTGCTAATATCCAAATATTAGTTGCCGACGTCGGTGCTGATGGTGCGGGAGTTGTTGCTCCAACCCAGGTATTTGCCGTTACACAAACCTGCCAGCTTGCAGGCGAACTCCAGTTATTGGGTCCGGCGGCAACAGAACCGTAATCACCGACCGCTTGCCCACGTATATAACCTGAATTTCCTAAAATAGCCATAAATAATAATAAGATGATTCTATAATGTTTTATTTCTGACCATTTTATGTTTTGTATGTATGTAATTTTTTTCATAATCACTTTTATAAAAACTTGTGAATTTTCTTTGCCGTTATTTTATTTTCATTATAACGAATTAAAACTGGTTTATATTCTTATGTAAAGAATTGGTTACAGGTATTATATATTAAGTTCATTATCTGTACAAAGATAAGCGGAAAATTCCAAATCAGTCGAGTGGAAATAATATTTTTGATTAACATCAAAAAACGTGGGTTAAATGGATATTTTTTTGGGACAACCAATTAAAAATATTTTTGGCATATTAATTAAAGCGATTGATTTCACCACATTTTTAAATTAATATGACAGGATAAATGCACACTTAATCGAAAAGCAATATTGTTACATCGATTCTAATGGTTCTGATTTACAATAATTTTTTTGTTACCGGTTAATTAGTACCGAATTATGGCTGTTAAGGGATGTCGTTTTAAAAAGTATATTTGTAATTTGTAAAATTTATCAATTGACTTTTAGTAAATCCCTTGAAGAAAATTTATACAAAAAAATCTGTTCCTTTTAATAGTTCTGTATCAAAGTTTATAATCAATAACTTTTGCAAGTCTTCGCAAATCTATTTTCAATTTAAATGAATGCTGATTACGCCGGTTAAGATTGAAGTTATCAACATTACCATTACTGTACCTACAGACCATTTCAACGTATGTCGCTGAAAATCGCCAAAATTTACACCGGCTAAACCAGTCAGCAAATACGTCGAAGCGACGAGAGGGCTTAGTAAGTGGACGGATTGTCCTAACAATGACGCTCTGCCAATTTCTGCAATAGGAACACCGAAATGAGTTGCACTAACTGCCGTTAACGGAATTATTCCAAAATAGTAAGCGTCGTTGCTAATGAAAAAAGTGAATGGCATTGAAGTTAGAGCCGTTATGACAGCTAAGTTGTTACCCAATGAATCTGGAATGATATGAATGAAACTTTGTGCCATGGCATCGATCATTTTAGTCCCAGTAAGAATTCCTGTGAAAATCCCTGCTGCAAATATCATAGATCCCACTGACAAAGCACTGGCCGAATGTGCTGCCAATTTTTTACGTTGTTCTTCGAGATTTGGAAAATTTATTATCAGTGCAATTGCAAGGGCAATCATAAATAATATGGCTATTGGTAAAACGCCCAAAACCAAACAAACCATTAAAATTGATGTCAATAAAAAATTAATAATAAATATTGACTTATTCGTTATTTTGCTTTCTTGAATTTCTATTATTACGATGCCAAGACGTTTTCTTTCTTTTTTTCCAAAAAGATATGCCACAAACAAAACCCATAAAATTGCAGCAAATATGCTTGGAATAAGTGGTGTAAAAAGTTCAGCTAAATTAAGTTTTAACGCAATCAGAACACGTGCATTAATTCCTGTCCAAGGTAGAAAATGCATTATTCCGACACACAACATTATAATTGTTGGAAGAATCAACGGTTTTATTTCAAGACGTTTGTAAACCGGCAACATTGCGCCAACAATAATTAGGTAAGTGGCGGCTCCATCTCCATCTAAAGCAACAAGCAAAGTAATAATACACGTTCCCATAATGACTTTTAATGGATCTCCTTTCGCTAATTGTAAAAATTTTGAAACTAACGGATCAAAAAGACCAACTTCGAACATAATGCCAAAATACATAATGCCAGACATGAGCAAAACGCCTGTTGGCGCAATTTCCTTCACTCCATTTGCCATCATTATACCAATTTTTGGTCCTGCGCCGGCTATCAATCCAAACAATATAGGAATTAATGTCAACGCAACAAGGGGTGATAACCGTTTGGTCATAATCAATGCAATGAAAGTGGACACCATTCCAAATCCAAGCAATGCCAACATTGTTTCGCTCATAATTGTATAGAAAATTTGGAGTTTTAATAATTTGAAAACATTGTCAAAGTCTAAAACTTTGACAATGTTATGAATTTAAAAAAAGAGTTAACAAACAAAACTTTGTTAACTCTTTAATTTAATGACTTATGCTAATTTCTAATTATTATAATAACTATAATTCCAAATTTCATGAGAGCCGTCAGACGAAAGCAATTTGTCGGCTTTTATCACTCTGTTCTTTGAGTCGAAAGTATAGGTAAATGTCGATCTGTTTTTAACAATCGGAGTTACACGAGGATCCCAGTATTCGAAATAATCAACCAATTTGGCGCTTGGTTTACCATAAAAACCACCGATCGGTTTCCAATCGTTATCAATAGGATTGGCTTGATAAAGGTTATTTACATTATCGGCAACTGTATAATAGAAATTTTTAATTTGTGTTGCAACGTTACTGCTATTATATTTTGTCCATTGTGTAACATTTCCGTTTGTAATTACAGCTTGAATGCCTAAATAGTTTACTCCACCTGAATAGTAATTATATTGGGTCATATAACCATTTACATCATAAACAAAAGTTTCATTATCAGGATTACCAACTACTAAATTTTGTGCATTAAGGGTGTAAGTGCCGTAAACCGAATTATCAGATGCTTTTGTTAAGGTTAACAAATTTGTAGTGTAACCATAATTTAATTTTTTGTCCAACGCACCAGCCCAAATGTCATTAAAATTAAGAACTTTTTTTGTCGTTGCATCGTAATTAAATTGCCAGTTTTCGATACCACCAGACCAAGCAGGTGCATTGAAAGTGATGGTATCAATCAATGATGCAACCACAGGAGTTGATCCACTATCGTCGCTACTCTTTTTGCAAGACGTAACAATTGTTGCCAAAACGATGGCAACCATCAAAATACTTACATACTTTTTCATTTTGTTTAAAATTTAAAATTAATAATATTGAGATTTAAATATTAGTTACCGGCAATGATTATCAAAGCCAGTCCAAGAAAAAACAATAAAAACATAAAAAAGAGCATGGTGTTGACGGTTTTGTTTGCTCCTTTAAATTCTTTCCAGATAAAAACGCCCCACAAAGCACCAACCAAAGTAGCACCTTGCCCAAGTCCAAATGAAATTGCATAACCTGCTTTTCCACCTGCCAATAAACTCAGCGATGTTCCAAGCGCCCATATCATTCCGCCAATTATACCAGCTAAATGGCTTTTTAAATTACCGTCGAAATACATTTTAAAATTAACAGGAGTTCCGTCAATTGGTTTGCGCATCAAATAAGTGTTGAAAACAAAGTTGCTTAAAACAACACCGATTACAAAAAAGAAAAATGCTGCATATGGAGTCAATTTCCCTGCTTCGTGAACATCGCCATCAATTGCGCTGGCAACAAAACGGAAAAACCAAGCCATTAAAAATCCGGCTGCAATAGAAACCACAATTCCTTTGGTTGATGTTTTGGTTGACGTGGTCGAAAGTTTTTTATACGCAAGCGCATCGACAATAATTGCAGCGATGACAATTGCTACGCCAAGAAAAATCAAAACCGGATCGCCTTTCGGTGCAGCAACATAATTAATAAGTACGCCCAAAACCATGCACAAACCAACGCCAACCGGAAAAGCAATTGACATTCCTGCAATTGCAATGGCTGCTACCAATAAAATATTTGACAAATTAAAAATGATACCGCCGATTATTGGATTGATTATGCTCGACATACTCGCCTGACTAATGCTTGCCATGAATCCCATTCCTTTTTCGCCCATGCTCCCGAAAGTGAAACCGAATAAAAGCGAAAATAAAAGAATACCAATAACATAGTCCCAATAAAACAGTTCGAATCGCCAGCTTTTGGCTGCAATTTTTTGCGAGTTTGCCCACGACCCCCAACAGAGCATGGTAATAAAGCAGAATATAACTGCCAATGAATAAGTGTTTACTATGAACATAATTTTAGTATTAATTAATATTTATATTTATTTGTGAAAACCTTTTGCTGCAAATTTTATCATTTCGGGCAGGTCGTTTAAAAATAATTCGAAACCTCCCAAACCTTGACTGACTCTGTATTCATGTTGAAATTCTTTGTCGCGAAAAATTATATGCACAAAACCGTTTCCTTCGCCAAATTTGCCTTTGTCCGGTGCACTAATATAAATTGAAGTCCGTTTTAACCATTCCGGTTTCAAATTATTTATTTGATTTGCTACGCTGTCTTTCAAAAGGTTTGCGTCTAACAATATTACCGCTCTGAATTGTTCTTGTTTTAGCGCAACTGAAAAAGCTAAACTTCCACCGTTTTGAAATCCAGCAATTGCACGAAAACGAAATCCACTGCGAATCCTGAATTTTTTCTCCAATGAAGTCAAATAATCCTGAATTTTTAAAGATTCGTCAACCGGAAGAAAAACTAAAATCATTGGGCAAGCGGTTGCGTCTTCAATTTCTTTGTTGACTTCGGTTGCAATTTGACTTTTTTGTTTTTCGTCAAAATTACCGATTAAAAACATTACCGGATACAATCGATTAGTTTGACTGTATTCATTGGGCAAATAAATAGACAAAGGTTTATTATTGACATTAAACGAAAGCACCAGATTGTTATTTATTGCTGCTGGTAAAATTTTAGTTGTTTCGTCACCGCGATAAGGTTTTGCTTCGAACATATCGCTGATAAACCGCAACGCATTTGGCAATGCCGAACGCCACAAATCAAAGGAATGTCCACCGTCGCGAATTCTGTATTCATGTGGAATGTTGTATTTCTGCATCAAAATATGGAGTTCTTCGTTGCTGCGGCAGAGCGTTTGTTCTTTGTCGCCACAATCCATATAAATATGAAGTTTCGCAATTTCTTTGGCAGACATTTTTTGCAACATATAAAACGGCGAGTTTTCTTTGTAATATTTTGTAATGCGGTCAGCACCTTTAAGTCCGGGTTTACCGAAAAGTCGTCCCCATTGTTTGTCCCAACCTGCCGAATCTTCTTTCATATATTGTTCGTCGGTTCTGATGGAAATACTTAGTGGAACTGTCGAACCAAAAATGTCTGGATATTTAAGATGCAAAATCAACGCACCAAAACCGCCCATAGAATAACCCATCAATGCGCGATGTTGTTTATCGGCGACTGTTCTGTACAAACTGTCGATATGTGGAACTAATTCTTTTACAAACATGTCCTGATACAAAAATGTTCCGGCATAATCGTTGACATAATAATTTGTAAAAGCTTGTGGCATTATAAAAATCATTGGCGCAATGTCGCCGTCATTTGTCAATTTATCAGCGTATTGACTTATCTGTCCGTATTCTAACCAAGAACTTTCGTCGTCACCCAAACCATGCAAAAGATAAGCTACAGGAAATGTCTTTTTAGTCTTATAATAATTTTCGGGCAGACAAACCGAAAATCTGACATCCTGATTCAGAATCGCACTGTGCATGACGACACTTTCCATAATTCGCAAATCGGTTGCAAACAGGTAGTTTATCGAAAATGTGATGAATAATAAAAATATCTTTAAACTTTTCATCTGAACTAATTTTTTATGTTTACATTAATAAAACCAACAGCGTCATTTAAGCCATTCATAAATGTTTGGTGCGACGGTGTTCCTTGTCGAACGCGGTATTCATAAGCAATTTGATTTTGTCTGACGCTTGTATAAAGCGAATGATAACCATTGTAGGCAGTTCCTGATTCGCAAATGTCTAACCAATAAGAAACACCGGATAAATTGGTTGTCGAGTTGTCGTCTAAATTGGCATCGAAAAGTAAACAAGTACTAAATAAATTTTGCGACGTTAATTCGAAAGCCAATTTTCCAGCAGCATTATTTCCAATGATTACTGTGTGCGATTTGTCTGCGACAGTTCTGTATTTTGCTTTAACTTGAGTCAAAATTTGTTGCGCAATATCAATAGTAATTGTCGTTGTCTGAAAAGGAATCTCAACAATAATTGATGTTTGCAAACGACCAGTCGTCATTGCATTGCTTAACAACGAATACAAATTTTGTGATACATTGTTTTGATTCGCGCCAACATTATCATGTAATACAAAAATAACTGGATATTGTGTTGTAGAACTTGAATAACTGTCTGGCAAAACGACATTGAAGTTAATTGAACTGCCTGTCAATGTCTCCGAAATAATTCGGGTTGATGGTATTGTCGCACCAACATCAATCTGAGAAACTGTTGAAGAATATGAAATTTTCTGAACTGCATAGCCAATATATTTTAATGCTTCCGGCAAAGCTGAATCCCAATACGTCCATGTATGCGCTCCATTTCGCACCCGAAATTCGTGCGGAACATTCAAATTACGCAACATGTCATGCAACGTGTCGCTTGTAAAAATAAGCGATTCTTCGTCGTCGCCGCAGTCAATAAATAGATTAACATTTGGCACAGAATTTTTGTAATAATAAAACGGACTGTTTGTTTTAAAATAATCGGTCAATCGTTGCGTTCCTTTTAAACCAATGCCGCCAAAGTTGCTTGCCCATTGCGAATTCCAACCGTCTTGCGACTCGACCATATATTGTGCATCGGTTCTGAATGACATACTCAACACAACGCTGGTTTTAAAAACATTCGGATTTTTTGCAGGCAAAATCAAAGCACCATATCCGCCCATCGAATAACCCATTACCGCACGACCCGAAGCATCTTTGATTGTTCTAAAAAGCGTATCAATCGCTGGAACCAATTCCTGTACAAACATATCCATGTACGGAAAAGTCCCATCGTATTTGTTGACGTAATATGTGTTGTAACCATCGGGCATTACGTAAATCATTGGTACAGTTTGAGCAGCATACAAATCAACATAATATTGAATATAACCACCATTAATCCAAGCGGTGTTGTTGTCGCCGTAACCATGAAGCAAATAAACTACCGGATATGATTTTTTTGTTGAATCATAATCCTTTGGCAATAAAACGTTATAATAGACATTCCTTTTTAAAATTGTACTTTGAATGTATTGGTTGGTCAATAAACGCACAAAAGGTTTCGTTACCACCGGTACATCGCCAGTCGAAGCATCGCGCGTACAACTTGCAAGTAACGCAACCAGCAACATCAATAAATAATATGTCGAAACTTTTAATTTAATCATTTTACAACAGTTTCTGGATTAGCAACTTTTACCGGTTCATCGCTATAAACCACGTACGATCTGAAATAAATTCTGTAATCTGGATTTGGATTTGTCCATTTAATTTCCAATTTATGATCGCCTTTTGTCAACAAATATTTGTAAAAAATATCATACTTACGGACAATAAAATCATAAGGCATTTTTACTTGTTCGACTTTTGCACCATCAATAAAAACATCGAGCAATGCAACAAAATCGCTGGTTGCAAGAGCGCATTGACTTTTTACATTTCCTGCAACCACAATTCCGGTTCCGGTAAAATCTATTTTGATACTTTCGTCAAGAAAATCTTTGCGCACCAACAATTGTTTGACCGGATAAATTCCTTCGAAAGATTCTTCATATTTTACTACTTCGGGTTGCTGAATTTTTATTGTAACACTGTCATCTTTTACAATTCCGTCATGGCTTGAAACTTGCGCAAGCGCATGTTTAAAACTTAAATTATACATTTCGTTCAACGTGCGTTTTAAATATGGAAATTTAACGTCTTGCACCATTTCGATTGCCGGTTTCCAATAAGCGGGAATTTTATCGTAACCAAGTATAGTGCCAAGTATGCCAGCCGAAGTAGCCGGATTTGAATCAGCATCGTCGCCACAACGTGCTGTAATATTCATGGTTTCGTAGAAATCTTTATTTCCGTAAAGCAGCCCCATAACAACGTGAGCGGCATTTACATTTGCATCAATAGTAAACGCATCGAATACACCTTCGGGACAACCTTTATCTGCTGTGTTTTTCTTTTGAAATTCGAACCAACATTGTTTCCAGTCGTTTGGAAATTGTTTGTGCCATTTAATGATGTCGCTGATAGATTGATAAAACTTACTCTTTTCGGGAATTGGTTTTAAACCTTGCGAAATAATATAATCAATGTCGTCAGAAACAAATGCCGTTGCCAACATCGAAGCGACAAATAAACCGCCATAATAACCGTCGCCATAATTCATTATATGACCAATACGGTCGCAAATTTCTGATGAAGTATTTATCATTCCGGGCGACATCAAACCGGCAAAGTCAGCTTCAATTTGAAAATCAATATCGTCGGCATGTGGATTGTTTTTCCAATTTCCTGATGCCGGTGGTTTGATTCCGTTTAAAATGTTGTATCGTGCTGCCTGATTGGCGTGCCAGAGTTTATATTTTTCTTTTGCAAATGCTTCTGCAAACGAATCGACTGGCGCATTTACACCAAGTTTTTCAATAATTTCGATAAACGTAAAGTCCATATAAACATCGTCATACAAACCCGGGTCAACTTCGAAAAATTCTTTAATATAATTGTCGTACCAAATAATGGGTTGATAATCTTGAATCATGGAACCTTTGAATTTGAATTCTGTTGGTCCGCCAAATGTGCAACCAATCGTTTGTCCAGCCCAACCGCCTTTGATTTTGTCAAACAAAGCTTTTTTCGAAATGACGAAATCTTTCTTTTGTTCAGATTTGTCTTTTACAGTTTGATTGCAACCCAAAAGCGCGACAAATAGAAATGTATATACGATGTATTTTTTCATTTTGAAATTTATTGAGGGTTTGAACTTGTTGGTGATTTTTCTGAATAGACAATCAAATCGTTGATTCTAATTGCGTAAGACGGATTGGAATTCAACCACTTTAATTTTATCGAATGATTTCCTTCTTTCAACAAATATTTCCATGCCGGTTCCAAACGGCGCGACGTGTTTTTCATGGGTAGTTTGACGGTTTGGTCTAACACATTGTCAATATAAACTTCGAGTTCCGCAACATAAAGGTCGTCAGCTTCGCCAAGTGCAAATGATTCCGAACCAAATTTCTTCGAAATTCTGTCAACATAAGCCGGACTAACATTTTTTTGATTGACAAGATTTCCGTACAAAACAAATCCGTTGCCAGCAAACGAAAGCGAAAGTGTATCACTGAATGACAAATCAATTTTGTCGCGCAGAACCGGAAACATGTTCGGGAAATTCTGTTCAAAGGGTGCAGGAATAATTTTTTCTATTGGAATGACAATTGGATCAGCATCGGTTTTTCCACCTGATGAAGCGATTTGTGCAAGCGCATGTTTGTAACTTAGTTCGCAACCTTTGTTTAACGAAATATCGGTACCTTCGAAATTTAAAGCTTCGACTTCTTTTAAGGGATTCAACCAAAATGCCGGTATGTTCGAGTAACCAAGCATCGTTCCCAAAACGCCACCGGCATTGCTGCAATTGCTGTCTGTATCGTCGCCACAACGAACCGCAATTTCAACAGTCTTTGCAAAATCGCCGTTTCCATAAAGCAACGCCAATGCAATGTGCGCCGAATTCATTTTCGCGTCAATATTGAAAGACAAAAATGTTCCTTTGGGACAACCAATGTCGCGGTTCCATTTTTTCTGAATTTCGAACCAACAAGCTTTCCAGTCAGTCGGATTTTTTTGATGAAACGCAATGACGTCATTTATAACTTTGCGAAAATTTGCGCTGTCGGGAATTGCTTTGACGGCTTCGTTCACTATTTCATTAACGTCGTGCGAAATAAAAGCCATCGAATACAACGCCGCAACAAAAACGCCACCATAATAACCGTCGCCGCTGTTCATAATATGACCAACTTTGTCGGCAGTTGCAATAGATTTGTTGACCATTCCGGGATTCATCAAACCAATAAAATCGGCATCAATCTGAAAATCTAAATCGTCAGCGTGCGGATTGTTTTTCCAGTTGCCAGAAGCCGGAGGCATTATTCCCTGACGAATGTTATATCGTGCAGCTTGATTGGCGTGGGCAAGATGATAATCGGCATAAGCAAAATAATGTGCAATTGTATCAGCCGGAACATTCATGCCGTATTTTTCGAATATTTCAACGAAAGTCAAGTCATTATAAACATCATCGAACAAACCGGGTTTTTTAATCCACCAATATTTTACAAAACCATCGCGCCAGGTGATTGGTTGATAATCGGGAATAATTGCGCCTTGATATTTGAATTCGGTTTGTGCGCCATAAACAACACCAATTGTTTGACCAGACCAGCCGCCTTTTATCTTGTCCATCAATGTCGCTTTACTGATTATAAATTCTTTTTTAGCAACATTTTTTTCGCTGACATTGCACGAAAGAGAAAAGAAGCAAAGCAAAATTATTTCGATGATATATTTATTTTTCATTTTCAATTCGTAATTCGTAATTTGAAATTCGTAATTATTTATAAACACTCAATTCTGTTACCGACGTAAAACCCGAAACATTTTTGGTGTATTTATTCCAATGCGATTCAACTTTTGCGTCGCCAATAATTCTGATTCCTTTTGTTGTAACTGCATCGAATGTAATTACATATTCCGCAAAATGCGGTTGATGATAAACAACATCGTCAGCAGGTAAAGCTGGTGTAATCTTAGTTTTTTCAACCGGAGTCCATTTGCCTTGTTCGTTTAAATATTGAACATTCAACGACGTAAACCAACCGCCAAATTCTTCCATCCCGCCGGTATGTAATGCCATCATGCTGATTGTTTGTGGCATTTTCCAACCATAACCGTAATAATCAACTTTTGGCAATTTCGATTTTGATGCGATACTATAAAATGCCGAACCAGTTCCGTTTACAATTCCGTCGTTTAAGACATTTACATTCTTTGCGTACATTGATTTTCCGAAAGTACACCAACATGAATCCAAGACAGCCATATTCGCTTGTCGGACGTTCGCATAAATTGTATCAGCCGATGGAGCGATGTTTGTGTTTCGAACCAATAATGTAAAATCTTTTTGTAATTTACTTTTGCCATTGTCGAGTTGCAAAGAAATTTTGAAATAACCGGTTGCTTTTGGCGTTCCGCTAACTTTTCCTTTGTTAAAAGACAATCCATCTGGCAACGTTCCTGAAATCATTGTCCAGTTATACGATTTATTTGCAGCGGTATAAAAATCAAAATCAATTGGTTTGTTAATTTCGATGTTTGGCATTGGTCCGATACAAAATTCCAAAGGTACATTAAAAATTGCATCTGCGTTAATTGTTAGCGTTTCGTCGTCGCCAGTTCCACTAATGGAACCACCTTTTGCAATAACCAAGGCTTTCGTCATTTTCAATGTGTTGTCAATCATTTCGGTGATGTTACCATCTGGCATGTCGAAGCGTGTAATGTTTATATATTTGTCGTTGAATGGTTTTGTCCAACCTTCGATTGGTAAATAAAGATTTTTCGGAAAACATTTCGTTCCGTAAATTACACCCATCAATCCTGCAAGCGTGGCAGCCTGATTGTCGGCATCGAAACCGATTGCACAAGCCAAATCAAGCGTACGTTGAAAATCGCCATAACCGTAAAGCAATGCAAGAATTGCACAAGCGCCATTAAGGTTTGCATTCCAAATAGTTTTCGTTAAATCTGGTTCGTCAATATAATATTTTTTTGCCATTTCTTTTCTGGCTGACTTCCAGTCGTTCGGATATTTTTCGTGAAGCGCAATCATGTCTTTTACAGTTGTTGCATAACGACTTCCTGCGGGCAAAGCGTCAATTCCAATCTGAATAAGTTTGTGAATGTCTTTTTCGAAATATGCGGCAGAATACATTGCGCCATAATGAATTGTTGGTTCAACGCCCCAACTGTCGCTGGTAATGCGCGCTGCCCATTCGGATTTTGCAGCAACGTATTTAATCATTCCGGGTGCAGTTACTCCCCAAATTTCGTTTATCAATTGTGGATCAATTTGAAACCAATGCGGATTATATTCTTTGTTACCGGTGAACGGCGGCGTATAACCAAAGTGCATCAAACCCAGAGCGCCGCGATTTGCCAGCCATATACGATCACGAATGTGATATTTCCAAGCTTCGCAAAGTTGGGCATACGTTGGCTCGGGACCAAACTTAAGCATTTCGAGCAGGTACATAAATTCGACATCTGTGTCGTCGTCAGAAAATGCACCGTCATATTGTTTTAGTTTGTCCAAATTTTTGGTGTAACCGTAGGGCCAGTTTTCGGGTCCGGGTTCGAGAATATATTTTCCTTCGTGCGGAAGTCCGTAGATATTGCCAATCAATTGACCAATCCATTCGCCGGCAATTTTATCGCGCAGTTCTTTGATTTTTATTTTATATTTTTTGCCACCGGTTGCAAAACTAACTTGCGATATGAAAAGTATTGCGAATAAAAATAATGTGATTTGTTTTATCATTTTGGAGATTATTACATCGGGTTTTGAACCAAATTAGAATTTGTACTCAGTACCGTTTGTGGAATTGGAAATAATTTATCGGTTACAGGAGTTGCCGGTTTGTTCCACCAACTACTTTCATAAACACCAAAGCGAATCTGATCTTGGCGACGATGTCCCTCGACAGCAAATTCGCGTCCAAGTTCTTTTAATAATTCTGTATCGGTAATGTCGCTAACTGTGTATGGTGCTAAACCTGCGCGTGTACGGATTTTCATGAAATCCGGGTCAGCAATAATTTCGCCGGTTCGCCCCAATCTGTACAACGCTTCGAGTTTTGTGTAAAGCACGTCGGCATAACGGAACAGCACAAAATCGTTTTCCATATCGGTTATATAATATTCGAGATTTGGTTGATAAGCATATTTGCAAAAACGAGCGCCTTCCCAACGTTTGCGCGACATATAATTGTCAATAGTTGCTGTATAAATAAACGGAACCTGTTGTCCATTCTCGGTTAAAATAATTGCTTTGCCGTTTGAATCATATTGTTGTCCAAGTAAAAAAGATTTTAATCGTAAATCGTTCGGATCGAAATTAGTAGTAAATGGAGGCTCCATAACAAATTCGTCCCACATTGCACCAATAAAATTAAAAGTTGGGCGGCTGGCATCGTTGAGCGTTAGTGTGTACCAATAAAAATTGTCGTGCGTAAATTGCGATTGCATTGGAATGACAAAAATGTTTTCCGTAGAGCCTTCGTTGTGTACGGCAAAATTAGAAAAATAATCGTCAGCAATATGATAAGCGCCCAATGCAATGACATTATTACACGCATTTACAGCGTCATTCCACATTGGTGTTCCAATCCATTCATTGGCGTTCAAATACATTTTTGCAAGTAGAGTGTAAGCCATGCCTTTTGTCACGCGGCCGTAATAATTTGAAGTTGGTTGTGCCTGAAGTTTGTCAATATTATCAGTTATTTCTTTTATTATAAACGGAAACAAAAACTGACGATTTTTTTGTACAGGCAACGTCTTGTCAGTAAAATCTATCGAATATGGGACGTTTCCCCAATTGTCCATTGCCCAGTAATAAAAGTAAGCGCGCAGGATTTTAATTTCGGCAATAATTTGATCTTTGCTGTCAAATTGAATGGGCGACATTTGCGTCTCATACAATACTTCGTTGCACGCGCTGATTCCACTGAAAACAAATTGCCATGCTAACGTTAAAATTTTATTTGTTGACGGAATTGCATGTCTTTGAATTTCATCCCAACGACCGTTGTCCCAAACAAAACCGTCATCTCGTGCCGGAGCAACCATTTCGTCTGATGCAAGTTCTGTTAACGACCAAAGACTAAATTCCTGTGGATAAGGTTGAAGTTTTGTATATGCACGTCCGGCGTTCATTAATACATCTTTTTCTGTGTGGAAAAAATTATCGAGTGGTATTGATGAATATACTTGTTCGTCTAATTTGGTGCAACTGAATATGCTAAGTAAAATCGTAATACCAGCTATTATATTTAATTTTTTAATCATAACCCTGATGTTTTATTTTGTATTAAAATGTTATGTTAATTCCGAAAGAGATTGTTGTCGTTTTCGGATAATACGATAAATTCTCAATTCCTGGTGTCAATCCGGTTAAGTCCACTTCGGGGTCGAGTCCTTTGTATTTCGTTAAGCAAAATACATTTTGAGCAGTTAGTGATAGTCTGGCAGCACTTATATATTTTATTTTATATTTGACGTCGTAACTTAGCGAAACATTGTCGAGTTTCAGGAAGGTTGCGTCTTCGATATATTTTGACGAATAGGTTGTAACACCGGTAAAGTTAGGATTTTGTAATTGCGAGTAAACAATATTTTGCGTTCCGATTTTTTGCCAGTTTTCGTAATAAAGTCTGTATGAATCCAAAACGTTGCCACCAACATTTGATCTGAAAGTCATGTTGAGATTCCAGTTTTTATATTTAAATGTATTGCTCCAACCCAATGTGAACAAAGGATAAGCGTTTCCCATAACCTGCCACTTATCTGGACTGACTAATCCAACAGGATTGGCATTTCTGAATTGGTCATTACCATTTGCACCAACGCCTGTCCAAACGGGTCCAAAGAAATTGCCAAGCGGTTGTCCTTCCTGAATTCTTTGTGAATTTAAAGCAATTGTATTTATCCAACCAACGTCAAGGTATTTATTTGTAAATTCAGAATTAGAAAATTTAACTAATTTATTGACATTTTTACTAAATGTAAATAAAGTATTCCATTGAAAATCGCTGGTTTTTACGGGTATAATATTTAATGAAATTTCGATACCTTTGTTGCTGATTGTTCCGACATTCGTAAATAATTCATAATAGATGTACGGAGGCACAGAAACATTATAAGTGTATAATAAATCAGTGGTTTCGCGGTAGTACGCATCAATTGTTCCGCTAACACGGCTGTGCCAGATAGAAAAATCGACACCAAGATCATATTCACTTTTTTTCTCCCAACGTAAGTCTGGATTGGGATTCGAAACAGGTTGATATGTATTTATCCATTCACCGTTGTAGAAAAATTTTCCTGCTTTACCCATCATAATAAGCGATTGATAATTTGCAAAGTCCTGATTACCGGTAACACCGTAACCAAGTCGAAGTTTGAGATCATTTACAAACGAAACACTTTTCATAAAATCTTCTTTATTAATTCTCCATCCAAAACTTGCTGCCGGAAAATTTCCCCATTTGTCATTCGTTCCAAATTTTGAAGAGCCTTCACGTCGCAATGAAACACTTGCAAGATATTTTTCATTGAAATTATACATTACGCGTCCAAAGAAAGCAATTAGTTTACTCGATTCTTTATACGAACTCATTTCGCCTGTACCGGCTTGTAAACTACTGCCTGCGCCAATGTTATTTGTCCCATAAAGATCGGTATCAAATCCTGAATTGAGCATGTAATTACTGTTGTCGCCGAATTCCTGATAAGAATAACCGGCAACAGCCTGAATATTATGTTTTTTAATTGTTTTCGAATAATTAACTGTGCTTTCGTATTGTAAATTATAACTACCGCTATTATCAATCTCAGCAACGCCGTCTTTACCAATTTCTTCGGGATAATATTTTGTTTCATACGAGGATTCGTCTGTTGTTGATTTTTCGTAGGCAATAAAATTTGTCCAATCGAGTCCTTCAAAAAGTTTCAATTTTGCATTTATATTTTGCGATAAATCGATTGTGTGCCCAACTCGTTGTCTTTCATTCAACATTGCAACCGGATTGTAATAATCTATGCCGGGCAAACTTGAATATCCGCCGGCAGCAGTATTTGTTGGATCGTAAACCGGTTGAGTGGGGTTTTGAATAAATGCCTGATAAAATACATCGTAATTTGCCGGTGTGTATTGTCGCATACTCAATGATGCATTGTAGTTCAATTCTAAATGGTTTTCAAATGCTTTTTGTTTGATGTTGGTTTTGAGAATGTATTTATCCGATTCGTTGTTAAGCAAAATGCCTTCGTTCTTTTCGATATTAAATGTGGTACGATGTGAAAAAGTTTCGGTACCGCCTGTAATCGCAAGACTATATTTTTGACTTAATGGATTTTTGCGCGTAACCTGGCTAAACCAATCTGTCGATGCTCCATAAATGCTACCGATTTTATCGGGAGCATAGGTTTTAATAGCATACGTAAATTCATCTGCTGTTAATGTTCTTACACTTATAGGATTTACTTGTACGCTTAATTGACTCGAAAATTCTACCGACGTTTTGCCAACTTTCGCTCGTTTGGTAGTAATAATAATGACGCCGTTAGTTCCGCGAGTTCCATAAATTGCAGCAGCCGAGCCGTCTTTCAAAACATCAATCGATTCGACTTCTTCGAAATTAATGGTTTTTAAATCAGCTCCTGCAACGCCATCTATAATAATGAGTGGTCCCATGCCGGCTACCAATGTATTGGTTCCGCGAAGAATGATTTTATAGCTGCCATCAGGGTCAGCGCCGTCGGTATTGCTGATAGTCAATCCGGCGACTTTACCTTGAATCAATCCAATTGCGTCGGTATAAGTTCCTTGATTGAAATCGTCGGTTTTGATTGACGAAATGGAACCTGTAATTTCTTTTTTGGTAGTTTGACCATAACCAATTACAACAACTTCTTTTAGCGATTCTTCTGACAGTTGAAGTTGAACGTTGATTGTTTTTTGACCTCCAATCGATACTTCTTGCGATTCGTAACCGATGAATGAAAATACAAGTGTTGCATACTTGGAAGCATTGATGGAAAATTTTCCGTCGATGTCGCTTGTGCAACCGTTGGTTGTTCCTTTTATGACAATATTTACGCCGGGTATTGGCTCGTGAGTTGAATTATCTGTAACAAGTCCGGTTATACTTGATTCTTGAGCAATTACATAAATTGACATCATACCAAAAAGGAATGTCAGAACCATGCCTAACAAACCTGATTTTATTTTATTACGAAGTTTGAATGGGTTCATATTGTATTGTTTAATTATTTAATATCGAAAGTTGCTAATTCTGAGCGATGCGGAATTGACGCTTGAGCGCCCATGCGCGTCACTGTTATTGCCGAAGCGCGGGTAGCTAATTTTACTGATTCTAAAATAGTTTTTCCTTCGGAAAGTCCTACGCAAAACGACCCGCAAAAAGTATCGCCTGCTGCAGTTGTATCGACTGCGTTTACTTTGATAGCTTCAACAAAATGATAAATGTGTTGTTGTTTAATTAAAGAACCTTGAGCGCCTAAAGTTATGACAACATTTTCTACACCTTTTGAGCTAATAATATCAGCCGCTTGTTTGGCAGTTTCGTAATCGGAAACTTTAATTCCGGAAAGGATTTCGGCCTCGCTTTTATTTGGTATAATGACATAAATATTTTTCAACAAATTATCGGATAACGCTCTTGCCGGCGCGGGATTTAAAATGACTTTAATTCCTTTTTTGCTTGCCAATTCTGCAACATATTCTACCGTATCAATGGGGATTTCGAGTTGCATTAAAACCAAATCACAACTTTCGATTTCGGCGCTTGCTTTCTGAATATCAGCAGGTGTTAAATACGCATTTGCTCCGGATGCGACAACAATGCAATTTTCTCCATTTGCATCAACAGTAATTAATGCTACACCTGATGGATGTTTTGGGTCGGAAAAAACAAAACTTGTATTGATTTTTTCAGCGTTATAAAGCATTACAGACTGTTTACCAAAAACATCATTTCCTGTTTTTGAAATTAGAGTAACATTACCACCCATGCGTGCCGCAGTTACGGCTTGATTGGCGCCTTTTCCACCCGGGTTCATTAAAAAAATTCCGCCAAGTATTGTTTCACCGGGTATTGGAAGCCGCGCGGCTTTGATAACCATGTCGGTATTGCAACTTCCTACGATTACTATTTTTTTCGATTGCATTTGTTAATTATTTTGATTTGATGAGCAAATTTACATTTGTTAACAATACAAAAAAATCAATTATGCACATAAAACAGCAATTGTAAAATTTATATAGTAATTTTAAAATATTACTAAAATTTTATAAATAAAATATTTAACAAAAATTTAAAAATTATGTTTTGATAAAAAATGGTAATTATAAATTGATTTAACAATTAAAATTTATATTTGTATTGTGTTAAAAAAATAAAAAACTGGTATGACTAAATTTCAATCGCTTGTATTGTTGACTCAATCAATGACTTTGTCTGAAAAAAAAGCTTTTCGAATAAAAGCATCACGACATAAATCGAAACCTGATTATATTGTGCTGTACAATTTTATAGGAAAAAATCAAGAACTAAAAATCGAAACTTTGCAAATAGAACTGCTCAAAAAATTATCAAAAACTTCTTTTGAAACTTCAGTCAAATATTTATACGATTTATTACTCGAATCGATGCTTGATTTGCGACGCACACAAGACAGCTATTATTCGCTTTTCAATAAAATTTTAAAAGCCCGTATATTATACGAAAAATCTTTATTCGATGAATGTTTTGAATTGCTGGAGGAAGTTATGGTTCAAGGCCAAAAACACGAAAATTATCATGCTTTATTACTTGCATCGCGGTTTGAATTGGAATATTTGCTGGCTTTAAATTTTCCGGATGTTGACGAAAAAACTTTGTTGAAAAAACAATTTCGTTTAACTGAAATTTTAAATTATCTACGGAAAATAAACGAACAATCGTCGCTTTATGGTTTATTGAAACACCGCATTGTTTATAAAGGACATGCACGTTCCGAAAAACAAAAAGAAGAATTGAATGATCTTGTTTTTAGCGAAATAAGTATTGTTGCTTCGTTGAGTCTCGACAATTTTGAAATAAGCAAACAGCACCAACTTTTTCAATCGAATTATTTAATCAGCGTTGGCGATTATCAGTCGGCGTTAAATTCTTATTATGAACTTAATAATTTATTCGAAACGAATAAACATCTCTGGAGTTCGCCGCCAATTTATTATTTACATACGCTCGAAGGTGTACTCGAAAGTTTGCGCAGTATTCACAATTACGATGGAATGACTTACTTTGTTAATCAACTGAAAACCATAGATCATCCTTCTGCCGATTTTCGTATTAATTTGACGTGTATCATTTTTTTGTATGAATTGTTTCCATTACTCGATCGCGGTGATTTTGTATCATCAAATTTGTTAATGGAAAATTATAAAGACAATTTATTCGATAATTTATTTGCGCTCAATCTTACGCGTCAGGCTGAGTTGTGTTTATATACATCGTTGATTTATTTTGGCAATTCAGAATTTCATAAAGCGCACAAATTTCTCAATCAGATAATATTGAAAGGTAAGAATTATTACTTCCTGCCGGTTTTCAGAACCATTCGTCTTGTAAATTTGATGATACTTTATAAGCTTGGCGATTTTGATTTGATAAAGTACGAGATTCGGTCAATTAAACGAGCTTTAGCCGAACCTGAAAAAGGAAATAAGATTGAACGTTTTTTGTTAAAATTTTTAAGTAAAAAGTTACCAATTTCTACGTTGAAACGCAAACAACTTTGGACGAAGATTGAAAAAGAATTTGACGAAATTCGCCATGATGTTTTTGAACAACAACTGCTGATTATTTTCGATTTTACAGCGTGGGTTGAATCGCTCATCTGGCGTTTGCCCTTATCGGAGATTTTACAAAAAAAATGGAATGAGTGAAAATTTTTTCAAAGTTTTTTTATGACTGTTTAAATTCAAGAAGTAAATCAAATTGTTCTCTTAATTCTTTAATTTTAGCTTATCTCAAATACACTCTTAATATTAAGCTATTCGTTTACAAAATTTTGTATATTTTGAACAATCTCACTAATTATACGAAATGCAAAACCGGCTGAAAGCTTTTTCTATTAAGAATTACTTTTAGCCGGTTTCTTTTTAAGGCATCGGTGCCTGAATCGAAAAATGTCTAAACTAATGTCAAATTCATTTTGTGCTCATAAATAAGTTTGCGCAAATTAATGAGCGCGTAACGCATTCGTCCAAGAGCTGTGTTGATGCTAACGTTTGTCTGGTCAGCAATTTCCTTAAAACTTAGTCCTCCGTAATGTCGCAGCATAATTACCTGCTTTTGGTCATCAGGCAGTTTCTGAATTAAGGTACGCACATCTGATGTGATTTCGTCATCAATCATCGTTTCTTCAACGTTCATGTCCGAAAACTTTTTGCTATTAAAAATGTCAACTTCCTTATCGTCGTTCGAAACAGTTTTCAGGTGTTTCTCTTTCCTGAAATGGTCGATAATTAAGTTGTGCGCAATGCGAACTACCCACGATACAAAAATTCCTTTCTCCTGATACTTGCCTTTGCGCAACGATTTAATAACTTTGATAAACGTTTCCTGAAAAACATCTTCAGCAAGCTGATGATCTTTGACAATCAAAAATATGTACGTATAAACTCTGCTCTTATGTCGAGTAATCAACTTTTCGATGCAGGACTGATCTCCAGATTCAATATATTGACTAACTAATTCGTTGTCTTTTAAATCTTGGCTTTCCATAAAATTCCTCCTTTAGTTTTGGTTAATTCTAAGTAGCAATTTTTCTATACGCAGTCCTCCAAAAAAATTTTGTTATTAATAATTAGAATTTTGATTTTTCTCGTACTTTTGATGCTTCAAAATTACAAAATATTTTTGATGTTTACAATATTTTTTTCGATGACTTAGTATATAATCAATATTGATTTAAATCATCAAATTTGCTGTAACCTTTTGCCGGTTGTCGAGTAATAAAAAATGACCGGTAAAATATCAGAAAAACACATTTTCAACAAACAACATTTATGCCAACTGTCATTCCAAAAGAACTCAAATATATTTCGATACACGGTGCACGCGTAAACAATCTGAAAAACATTTCGCTCGAAATTCCACGCGACAAATTGATTGTTGTTACCGGACTTTCGGGCAGCGGAAAATCATCATTAGCTTTTGATACGCTTTATGCCGAAGGTCAACGCCGGTACGTCGAAAGTTTGTCGTCGTATGCACGACAATTTCTTGGACGCATCAGTAAACCCGAAGTTGACTATATCAAAGGCATTCCGCCCGCAATCGCCATCGAACAAAAAGTCAACACACGTAACCCACGCTCGACAGTTGGAACTTCTACGGAGTTATACGATTATATTAAACTTTTGTTCGCCAGAATCGGAAAAACTTTTTCACCAATTTCAGGAAAAATTGTAAAACGACATTCTGTAACTGATGTTGTCGATTTTGTTTTTGTTCAACCAAAAGACGCGACCGTTTTAATTTTATCGCCATTTGCAATTTCACATAAAACTACACCCAAGGCAGATTTGGCAACTTACAAACGCCACTTCGACATGTTGATTCAGCAAGGATTTACGCGCGTCGAAGTCAAAAATAAAATAGAAAAAATTACAGATTTTCAGGAAAAATTTAAACCAACAAAAGACGACATAAATATTGTTGTTGACCGGATTTTGGTAAACAACGACGAAGACACAATTTCACGCGTCGCTGATTCTGTGCAAACTGCGTTTTACGAAGGTCGTGGTGAATGTGTAATTAAAGTAATGATTGGCGACAAATGGTCAACACAAACTTTTTCGAACCGTTTTGAGGCTGACGGAATTATTTTCGAAGAACCGAACGTCCACACGTTTAGTTTCAACAATCCGGTTGGCGCTTGCCCGACTTGCGAAGGTTTCGGAACGATTATCGGCATCGACGAAAATTTGGTTATTCCAAACAAAAATCTTTCAGTTTATCAAGACGCCGTTGCTTGTTGGAAAGGCGAAAAGATGGAATTTTTCAAAAACGAATTAATTTTGTCTGCGTCTAAATTTGACTTTCCAATTCATCGCCCGTATTTCGAATTAACCGACGAACAAAAAAAATTACTTTGGACTGGCAACCAGCATTTCGAAGGCATCGACAAGTTTTTTAAAATGCTTGAGCGCGAGAATTATAAAATTCAATATCGCGTGATGCTTTCGCGTTATCGCGGCAAAACCAAATGTCCGACTTGCAATGGCTCGCGATTAAAACCCGAAGCTTCGTATGTCAAAATAAATAACAAATCAGTCAAAGAATTAGTGTTGATGCCGATTTGGGATTTGCAACATTTTTTCGACAACATTGTTTTAGATGATTACGAATTTAAAGTTGCAAAACGAATTTTAATCGAAATAAAAAATCGTTTGCAATTTGTTATCGAAGTTGGTTTGGGATATTTGACGTTGAACCGTTTGTCATCGTCTTTGTCTGGTGGCGAATCGCAGCGCATCAATCTGGCGACTTCGCTTGGCAGTAGTCTGGTAGGTTCGCTTTATATTTTGGACGAACCAAGCATCGGTTTACATTCGCGCGATACAGAATTGCTGATAAAAGTTTTGCGGCAATTGCAGCGTCTTGGTAACACAGTTTTAATTGTCGAGCACGACGAAGAAATTATTCTTGCTGCGTCCGAAATTATTGACATCGGACCTTTGGCAGGCAGTCGCGGTGGCGAAGTTGTTTTTCAGGGTGACCATGTTGCGTTGTTAAAAGAAGAAAAAAGTTTGACCGCCAGATATATTACCGGCAAAGAAAAAATTCCTGTTCCAGACCATCGCCGCGTTTGGAATAACTTTGTAGAAATTACCGGTGCGTGCGAAAATAATTTGAAAAGCATCGATGTAAAATTTCCATTAAATATAATGACAGTCGTAACCGGAGTTAGTGGTTCAGGCAAATCGTCGTTGGTGCGCGATGTGCTGTTTACCGCGCTAAGTCGTCAATATAACCAATTTGGCGACCGCATTGGCAACTTCGGCGAACTTAAAGGTGATTTAAAAATGATCGATACGATTGAATTTGTCGATCAAGGTTCTATTGGTCGTTCATCGCGCTCAAATCCGGTAACGTACATCAAAGCTTATGACGAAATCCGCGCATTATTTGCCGAGCAACAAACTTCAAAAATAAATGGATTTACGCCATCGCATTTTTCCTTTAATGTTGACGGTGGTCGCTGCGAAGAATGTCAGGGCGACGGAATTATAAAAGTCGAAATGCAATTTATGGCTGACGTACATTTGGTTTGCGAAAGTTGCAACGGCAAACGTTTTAAAGACGACGTTCTCGAAGTTACTTATCAGCACAAAAGTATTTATGACGTTCTCGAATTGACAGTTGACGAAGCTGTTGAATTTTTTGGTCAGAAAGAACATAACACCGAAAAGCGCATCAATGCAAAGCTAAAACCTTTGCAGGACGTCGGACTTAGTTATGTAAAACTTGGTCAGCCGTCGAGTACGTTGAGTGGCGGCGAAAGTCAACGCTTAAAGTTAGCGTCATTTCTTGGTCAGGAAAAAGTTTCGCAAACCACGCTTTTTATTTTTGACGAACCAACGACCGGACTTCATTTCCACGACATTCGAAAATTGCTGCAAGCTTTTGACGCACTGATTGAACGCGGTCATACGGTTATTGTTATTGAACACAATCTCGATGTTGTCAAATGTGCCGATTGGATTATTGACCTTGGACCAGAAGGTGGCAACTCCGGCGGACATTTGGTTTTTGCAGGAACGCCCGAAAATATTGTGAAGTGTGAACCGTCTTATACAGGAAAATATTTGAAGAAGAAGTTGGAGTGATTAAATGCGATTCTCTGAAAAACGTCATAAAAAATAATTGATTTTGAAATAATTTATTAATTTTGTTTTAATAAGTTTTATTTAAAAACAATTAAACAACAAACGATGAAATTTAAAAAAATACTCAAAAAAATGCAGCTTCTGTTGCTGCTGTTAGCATTTTGCTTTGTTCAAAGTAATGCACAGTCCATCAAAGGCAAATGGTGGGGACAATTAAATTTGCAGGATTTCCATCTCAGGATTGAACTGGTAATTGATAGCGCCGATAATGCTTACAAAGCAAGTGTTATCAGTGTTGACCAGTCAAATACAATAATGCCTGCAACGAGTTTCACTTACAATTATCCCGATATTGATCTGAAAGGAAAACGCAACCTTTCAATTGTTGGTTCGGTCGATCCGTTGTTTAATAAAATAACTTGTCAATTTCAGCAACGCCAAGTAACACAAAAAGTTATTTTCACGCACGATTCAATTCCACCCGACGAAAATAGTTTGTCTGCAATAAAGCTTCGGTACATTAAAAAAGAAGTTTATATAACTATGCGTGACGGTAAAAAATTATTTACATCATATTATACGCCCAAAGATTCGACAACAAAACATCCTATATTAATGTATCGTACTCCTTACAATATAGAACCTGGTGGAGTTGACGAATATAATTATTTTATGACGGCATTTTATCGTTACGTTAAAGAAAATTATATCATGGTTTTTCAGGACGTGCGCGGAAAATATATGAGTGAAGGCGATTTTGAAGACATCCGTCCGTTTATTGCAAATAGAAAAAATAATAAAGACATTGATGATGCGAGCGATACGTATGACGCTGTTGATTGGCTCGTTAAAAATGTTCCGAACAACAATGGAAATGTTGGTTTGTTTGGCGTTTCTTATCCGGGTTTTTATTCGACAATGGGTATTCTTGCAAAACATCCGGCAATAAAAGCTGTGTCGCCACAAGCGCCGGTAACAGCATGGTTTTTGGGCGACGATTTTCATCACAACGGTGCGTTTTTTCTGCTTGACTGTTTTCATTTCGACTATAGTTTCAGCCGCGCACGCAAAGGTTTGACCAGAGAATACGAAAAAAGTTTTGACTGGCCCGTAAGCGACAATTATAAATTTTTCAATGAGCTGGGCGCGGTGCAAAATATCAAGAAAAAATATTTTGGTGACAGCATTCAATTTTGGAACGAAGCGTTTGAGCATCCAAATTATGATGACTTTTGGAAAGCACGCGATCCGCGACCACATTTAAAAAATATTACAGCAGCCGTTATGACTGTTGGCGGTTGGTTCGACGCCGAAGATTTATATGGAACACTCCACACTTACAAAGCAATTGAAGAACAAAACCCGCCGACGACAAATAATTTTCTGGTCATGGGACCTTGGTCGCACGGTCAATGGAGTAGTGGAAAAGCAGAGCGTCTCGGCAATATTGCATGGGGATTTAACACCAGCGAAATGTTTCAAAATCTGGAAGTGAAATTTTTCGATTATTATTTGCGTGGCGTCGGGAAAAACGATTTTGCAGAAGCAAATATTTTTATAACCGGTCAAAATAAATGGACAACTTTCAATACTTGGCCCCCAAAAAATACAACATCAAAACAATTGTATTTACAGACAAACGGAAAACTTTCGTTTACAAGTCCAACTGAAAATGAAAGCTACGACGAATACATGAGCGACCCCAAAAAACCGGTTCCGTACTCCGAAAAAGTTCATCAAAACCGAACACGCGAATATATGGACGACGACCAGCGCTTTGCAGCCAAACGACCGGATGTAATGTCATATCAAAGCGATGTGTTAACAGAAGATATAACTTTGACTGGTCCGTTAAATGCAAATTTATTTGTATCGACAACCGGAACCGATGCTGATTATGTTGTAAAATTAATTGACGTTTTTCCCGAAGACATGGAAGCTCCTGAAGGTGTAAAAGTTGACGTGCCATTGGGTGGATATCAGATGATGATTCGTGGTGAGGTATTTCGTGGACGTTACCGCAAAAGTTTTGAAAAACCTGAACCATTCGTTCCGGGAAAAATTACCACTGTCAATTACGATTTGCCAGACATTGCTCATACTTTCAAAAAAGGACATCGCATTATGATTCAAATTCAAAATTCGTGGTTTCCTTTGGTTGACAGCAATCCGCAAAAATTTGTTGACATTTATAAATGTACTGATGCCGATTTTCAAAAAGCCACCCATCGCATTTATCATGACAAAAAGAATCCGTCGAGTATAAAAGTTATGGTTTTGAACTAAAATGCTAAACTTGCAAGGTTTCAATAACCTTGCAGGTTTTGAATTATATAACTGTAATATAAGTGCTCAATAAATCGTAAGGAAGAAATTTTATTTTTTGTGTTTGTAAATCCAATTCGATACCCATTGCTTCTAAAGGAATTACACCAAGCAATGGTTGGGCTTCATCGGGTAATTCTATACATTCGCAAATTGTTTCGCGTTCCAAAAGTCTAACTTTAACATTTTGATAAATTTTGCGCTCATTAATTCCAGTCGCCGTTGAAACAGCTACTGTTTTCATAAATTTTAAACCTAATTCATTAATAAATTTTGCAGGTAGCGCCAAAGTTGTCGCACCGGTATCAATCAAAACATCTTCAATTTGAATTTTTCGAACCTTATCGGCAGCAATTATTCCTTCTTCGAAACGAAATTCATCAATATTATTGATAATAACCAATTTTGTATGTATTTTTCCCATGATATTTTATTTTTGAGTAATATACAAAGTTACAATTTTTTGCGTTATAAAACAAGAGAAGAATCTTAGAACGGATAACCAATTGCAATATTAATTGTAGGTTTCCAATCGCTGCCGTAACTGTTTTGGAAAATCCAGCGGCTTGTTTCGGGATAATCCGGTCGTCGAAGAGGCATTGCAATATCAACACGGGCAACGAAAAATTCAACGTCAAGTCTAAAACCTATACCGCTACCAATTGCAATTTCTTTATAAAAAGTATTTGAATTAAATACGCCGCCCGGGCGCTGTGAATCGTTTTTGAAAAGCCAGATATTTCCAGCGTCAGTAAAAAATGCAAGCTCATACATTCCCCATTTTAACCGGTATTCGATATTTGATTCGAGTTTTATATCGCCGGTTTTGTCTATCAAAACGCCAACGCTGTCAGCCGGAGTTCTATAAGAGCCGGGACCTATAGAGCGCACCTGCATCGCACGAACGCTGTTTGCGCCGCCGGTAAAATATTGTTTGATAAATGGCAATGCTGTCGAGTTGCCGGTCGGAACGCCACATCCGGCAAATAGACGTCCTACCAATATACCATGATCACCGGTAAAAATGTACCGTCGTAAATCGAAACTGACTTTTGCATATTCCGCATACGAATTTCGGAATATTTTTAAGTCATTCTGAAGATTTGGATCTTTGTCGGTCAACGTTTGTATTTGCCTTAAAAGATTTCCGCTCAGATCGAGCGATCCGTTGAAATATGTGCTGTTCCTTTTTAGTCCTTTAATTAAATTGTAATATGTATATGAATAGATCGATCCCAACATAAATTGATTGTCGAAACTGCGCTTGAGCAGCGAGTTTGCAGCAAGAATACTGTCAAAAGTCGTAGTAGCTCTGTTGAGATATTGGTATGTAAGGTTTACAAGGTTTAATGAATGTGTTACATATTGCGTTTCGTCCCATTGATAGCCATACGAAAGATTTGTAACGTACATTTGATAATATCGAATTTGATTTAATTGATGCCAATCGATATTGATTTTTGTTTTTGGCACAAATCTGCGCGATTGTTTTGCGTAGCTGAACGGATAGAAACGTGGGAACACCAATTCGGCGCCGGTTGAAAATTCATAAGAAAAAGTTCCAAGATAGCCATTTGTTTGTCCCGAAAATTGCGACTCGAAATTTCCGCCAAGTTTCAATGTAAATTTTTCTGCTCCGCCAAAAATGTTGCGGTTTACATAACTTCCAGCCAAACCGGGACCAGCGAAATTTGTCGATTTTGTTATGTAATTCAATTCGAAATTGATGCTATTCCGTTTCGCAGGAATTAAATAAATATCGACGTCGAGTAAATTGTTTTTTGTTGAATCAACTTTCTTAAAATCGATTTTTAAATATTTGAAAACATTCAGTTTAGATAGTTGTTTCAACGTTTCGTTGTATTCGTCCGTCGAATAATTTTTATTCTTCTCGAAAAAAACTGCGTTGGTAATTGTTTTGGGTTTAAAACGGTGGCTTGCTCTGATGTATCTATAATTATCAACTAAAATAGTGTCAACTTTTGTTCTGACTTTATTTTCGGACGTAAAATTCTGGTGAATCGTTACCTCATTAATTTTGTACGGGTTGAGTGATATTTCTGGCGTTGATTGTTTAAGTTCAATTTTTAGTTTCAGATTTGTGTTTTGCGACGAACTGTCAATTTTATAAATAATAAAGTCTGGGCTAAAATAAAAATAGCCCGATTCTTTTAAAACTTTATCGATCCGATCACGCTCGGCACGCAACGTTGAAAGATTGTATGCGTCGCCAACTTTTATAAGACTTCCTTTCTTTGTCAACCCTATGGATTGCGTAATTGCTGAATTTTCTTCGGGATAATTTATTTCGGTGTAACGGAATGCTGAATCGGGCGTAACATGGTAAACGTACTTAAATTTTTTGCGGTTCCATTTCGAAATTTGCTCGGTATATTTAACCGACGCATGAAAATATCCTATATTGTGTAATCTGTTTTCCATGAGTAAAATAACTTGCTTAGGAAAAACTTTGTGTTTCCAAACCGGCTCTTGTCCCCAACTGTCGCGCACCCATTTTTTGAAGCCTTTTTCTTCTATTGGCTTTCCGTTTTTGTCAATCCAACTAATGTCGCGGCGCTCGGTGAGTGGTTTGCCCGTCAAATTATAAATCCATAACTTGATTGGAATAACCATCAAAAATTTTTTATTGGTTTCGGGATAAACAACACTCGAAATTGCACCGGTAATTTTGCCGTCATCTGCCGATTTTTTGCCTTCGTTGATAACTATTTTTGCGCCGGTATAAAGTTGTTCGTCTTCGTAAAAATGCAAGGTGCTTAGGCATGACGAAAATAAAACTGTCACACTAAAAAGTAATACTATTTTAAACGAAAATTTGTACATCATTGGTTTTCCTGCAATTTTACTTCTTCCGGTTTTCTAAAAAATTCTATCATTTTGTCGTAATCTTTAGTAAACATAACCGACACGCCCTGTTCAACAATCTGACCTTCGAGCAAACCGGTGTATTTGTTGTCCTGAAATGCTTTGATGCTGTATCGTCCGTCTTTTGTAAGTTTGTAAAGAATGACGACGCTCGGCGCTGATTTATTTTTTTGTGATTCTACACTTTCTGTGCCTTGCAAAATAAAAACGCCTCCAAGTTGAAAATTCAAACGGTCGTCGAAAAAGCGTTTGCCAATCTGAAATTTTAAATCTTTACGAATTTCGTCTTCACCGTTTTTTCCGTAATCGTCATAAGCCTGCAAGTCAAAATTCATATCCACAAACTTTACATATTTTTCGGCAAAGGCATTCAGTTGCTGCGACACCAGCGAATAAGTATAATCTGACGTGTTGAAACCGCCGCCTTGCGCCGAGCCTTCCGGTATAAAACTACCGATAACAAGCAGCGAAATTGCCTGCTTGTTTACTTCGGCAACGTCTGTCGAAATTTTTTGTAATTTGTTGTTGACGTCGCCGTTTAAAACGCCTTGTTGGTCTTCAGGCAAACTGACGCCAAAATCCATTTTCGCCGATCCTAAATCGCCTTCGAGATTCATTGTTACAATAAATGGGATCTGTTTTTTCGCAATTTTTTTCTGCGAATCGTCCATCGTTGCAAGACTTTCTGATATTAAATTCATTGGCGCCGAATTGACAGTATATTTTGCGGTCATTTTCATATACGGATTATACGGATCACCAGCCCAAGTCAAATTGCTGCCTTGGTCTATTGTGAATTTTTTGTCGAACTGAGGCATATAATACAAACCATCGTCGATTTCGCATTTACCAATCAATGTCATAATTCCGGTTGCTGACAATGCAAAACTCAACTGCGCATTGGCTGATATGGTTATTTCGTCGCCGGTATATGAATCGAGAATGATTTTGAATTTCGAACCATTTTCTACTTCAATATTCGATTTCAATTCCATGCCGGTAAGTTTGGTTTGAATTGAATCCAACGCTTCCTGCAACGACAAATCCTGACCGATATTTGTAAACTCCACTACACCGTCGCCAACATCTATGCTTCGCTGATTTGTCATCCGGTAAGTCAAATCTGTTCCTTTTTTTATTTTGATGGTAGCATCGACAACAGGCAAAGCCGACGTTCCCGAAATTTTGATTTCCGATCCGACAATCAGTTTGCCGAAATATACATCATTGTCGGCGGCGGTGCTGTTTAGCATTGTCATGTTGTCGCCTTTGAGTGTAAGATTCAGTTTGTAATCGGTAAAGTTTTTGGTCAGCAATGAGCCATTTAAAACAGCTTTATTTTTATTTACGTCAGTAATTGTAAATGCGTTAAAATGAATTCCATCGTCGGTGAAAAATACATCTTCGTTATTGAAAAGCAATTTTGCTTTAAGCGGAACTACTGTAAAGTTCGTTTGATTGCAATGAAGTTTGCCGGTGATTTTTGGCGCATCGCTTGTTCCACGAATTTTCAGACTGCCATTCATGCTACCTGTCATGTCTTGCAAAATTCCTTCCAGCCAATATGTAAACTTCGAAATATCAAGTTTCGCGACATCAACATCGATACTTATAGGGTCAACTTTTGCTGACGTTGAATAATATCCGGCGACTTTAAAATTGTCGTCAGCGCCGTTTAAACTAAAATCCAAATCGTAGCGATCCGGAATGATAAGATTCGACGCTTTTAAACCGATGTCGCCTAACCTGCGCATAGCAAAACGAAAATCGGAAATTTTCATGTCATTATTGAATTTTGTTTTTGCCGGAAAGTCGTACAAATCGATGCTACCACTTAAAAAACCTCCAAGCGATGGTATATTTGTATTTGGCAACATGTCAATTAAGATGTATGAAATACTTTCGCAATTGAAATTCTCCAGCAGAAATTTTGTAATGCTTTCTTGTCCATCGGGAAAGTTTGTAATGAGCGATATTTTCTGGTCGCCATCAACGAGCGTAAAATTGTTGGCGATGATTTTGCTTTTCGAATATTCTATGTAATTTCCGGCATTTGCCAGCCAGATATCTTTGCTCAAAACCATTCCGCTGTCGTTCAACGAATAACGGATTGCGTCTTTCAATAAATTCAGCTTGCCTTTGAACGCAATGTTTTCGTCATTATTGATGTTGTAAATAATGACGTCAGGAAAAATTGAATTTTCTTTGATGGTTGTATTGACAACAATTTTTGGGAGCGTAAATGAAGCGCTGTGAACGCTGTCGATAGCCAAAGCAGTTTTTAGTTTCAGCGAATCAGAATTAATATCCATGTTAAAATTGTCGATGGTGATTCCCGAATAAATTATTTGCGGCACTGTCAGGTTGAGTGTAAAATTGTGCGTTTTCATATCGAAATTGCCGCTGCATTTGCCAAAATTAAGTTTGCTCAATCCGGGCACAAACAAACCTTTTACCAGATCGATATTTTTTACGTCAAGCGAATATTCGAAATTGCAATAATCGTAATTTTTCGCCACCAGACTGTCTTTGACTGTTAAATATTTGTTGACATATTGTTGCATGACATTCGAAAATTCCGACAAAACAACCGGTCCTTCCATATAAAAATCGGCAATGTTTGATTTAAGACTCAGCCCCAATGATTTGTTTTTCGACGACAATTCTATTTTTGCATTTGCAGGAAACGAATCTTTTGCATTGCCAATGTACATTTTGCTCAGGTCAACAAGTACGTCCATGCTGTCGAGTCCGCCACCGGTAAATTGCGTGTTAATTTCGCCCTTTAAACGCAAATCGTCAGCATACAAATGAAGTTGTTTTAAATTTATTTTTTGCAAGTTGAAATATAAATTTGCTTGCGGAACTTTTTTGCTCAAATCGACTGCTGTGCGCAAATCGAACTCCAAGTTATCGTCAACCATAAAACCATGACTGCTTACATTTTTATTTTGCAAATTGCTTGTAAATACAAGATCGGTAAACAAATAATTATTGTAATGCAATTTTTTTATATCAAATTTAATTTCTGCAATCATCTTTTCGAAATTCAGCGAAGTGCCGTCGATGTTAGTTACCATAGTCAGCGTTGTCGATGTGTCGATGTTTGCAATGCGTCCAACCTGCAAATCGTCGATATTTATTTGTGCGACGTATTTTGCAGTAGCCGAGTTTGTAATATTTGTCAATTGCGATTGTAGCGTAACATTTCCAAAAGCGCTTTTAAAATTGACATTTACTGTGGCGTCGCTCATTTTTCCTTTGATGTCGCCGCTGAGAAACATTTGCTCCGTTACGTTTATCGTCGGTGGCACAAGCGAATCGGGCAAATATGTTTTTATTTCTTTCCAGTTTAGTTCTATTTTATTTATGACGATGTCAAAACTGCCTTTGTCAATTTTGCTGATGTCGCTGAATTTGCTTTTGATATTGGCATTTACAATATTTTTACCGGACTGAATAAACAAATTTTTGACATTCAAATTTTTTGGCTCTAAAACAATTTCAGTTTTAATATTATTGAGAACAAAACCTTTTTTCTCCGTCAGATGAAAAGATTTCAAATCGATTGTTGCCAGATTTGCCGAATAACTGATGTTTTCAATTGTTGAACTTATTTCGTTGAAAAACAAATGCGATGGATCGATTTTCGATTTTTGCGGTGGAGAATTGTAATCGTCGTAAACAATAACATTTTTGTTAAATCTGACTTGGTTTATTTTTATTTTCCAAGAGCTTGGTTTTGACTGAATTGGTTCGTCGTTTTTCGTTTCTTGTTTTGGTAGAACTTTATTTGTAGTTTTTTGTTTTGAAACCTTGAACTGCGCATAATTCACGGCTGTTTGGTCAAACAAAATGTCTTTTATAGTGATGTCCGAATTTTTCAAATCTATTTTTCCGGGATGCACAACAAAATGTGGCAAATTTATGGTTATATTTGAATTACCAATCGTATCGACAATGGCAAAGTGCATATTTTTCAACGAAAATTCGTCGAGCTTAAAATCGTAATCAATTTTTGTGGATGATGTATCCGGTTTACTTTCTGTTGATTTTCCTAATTTGATCGCCGACGAAACATCCTGAATTTCAATTTTTTTCAAATGAATTTTGTTTTTGCCCATATCAAAGTTGTCGAAAATCACACTCAGGTTATCCATCACGTAATTAGCTGCCAAACCGGAAACTGCGTCGTGATAAACAAAATTAACTTTTTCAATTTCGATTTTTTCCATGTCATTTACATTCCACGATTTGGCTGAAGGATAATTTTTAGCCGGTAGCGGTGCTACAACTTTTTGTGTGTCGGGCGATGCAAAAGATTTTGTTATAAAATCAAAATTGAAACTGCTGTCGGGCAAACTTTTATAAATGTGGCTATAAATTTTGTCTATTTTTATCGATTTGATTTTAAATTCTTTGTCTAACAATTTTCTGACATCAAAATTGATTTCCAACTTATGGCAATAAAGAATGGTATCTTTTTGAAGGTCTTCAATAAGAATATCTTCGAGAATCAAATATTTGAGAAACGACAAGTGCATGTCGCCAATCTGAACTTTGGTTTTTAATTTGCTTTGTAAATAACTTTCAATTTGTTTGATTGCAAAAAATTGATTTGCATGAAATTGCAACGCTACAAAAACGCCAATGAATAAAAATAAAAACACAATGATAAACCAGAAAAGTGTTTTTCCGATTCTTTTCAACATGCGTTTGAAAATATTTTTAGAAACAGCTTTGGGTTGATTTTCTTGTAGTTTGGTTGATGTCAATTTTAATTCGTTTATGTTATTATGAGAATTTTTGCCGTTTATTAATAACCAACAAATATAAAAATTTAAAGAATATCAAACACAAAAATATTCAATACTCAACAAAAATAATACTTATTTTTGCGAAAAAAAATTTGAAATTACGAAAAACAAATCTTTTAAAATATTACTTATTTGTGCTGCGATAATTATTTTATTGCCTTTTGCTTATTTTAAAATATTGCACAGCCGGATGCTTCAAAATTATTTGTCGCACAAAGCTGCCGTTTACCTTACCAATCAATTTCATACACGCGTAACTGTTGGCGGCGTCGATTTTGCATTCCTGAATTCTTTTATTCTTGAAAAAGTATTTGTCGAAGATTTGCAATGTGATACGTTAGCTTACATTGACAAACTAACGGCTAAACTTTCTGGAATAGATTTTAAAAAAAACAAAATTATTTTGGGTAAAGTCGATTTGCAAAAACTTACTTTTAACTTGTCTTTCGACCGCGTGGATACTTTTAATCTCGATTTCATTTTAGATTATTTCGATTCCGGAGCACCATCAACAGACACAACATCTTCTGACTGGAATTTTATCATTAAAAATATATCAGCGCATCAATCGAATTTTTCATACATAAATTATTTTAATCCAGACTCTATCCAATATCCACATAAAATAAACTGGGACAGCATTGTTGTTAGAAATATTGATGTCGAAGCAAGGGATTTATTTGTACAAAACGGTTCGGTTTATTTCAACATCAAACATCTTTCATTGACCGAACAGAACGGACTTGATGTGAATTATATTTCTGGCAACTGTATGGTGAACGAGCGCAAAATATTTGTGTCAGCCTTTCATTACCAAACGCCAAAATCAAATTTGAATGCTGACTATGTTGTGCTAAATTACAAACATTTTGTCGCCGATATGATTGATTTCGAAAACCAGGTTGTTTTGTATGTTTCGGTTCGCAATAATTCGTCGCTTTATCTCGGCGACATTAAATATTTTACGCATTATTTTAACGGACTCGACCAACAGGTAACGATTTCGGGAATAATTTTCGGTACAATTGCCGATTTTAAAGGACGAAAACTCGATATGAAATTTGGAAAACAAAGTTTGTTGCTTGGCTATTTCGACATGAAAAACTATAAACTCAATGCAGTCGTCAATCGTTTAATCTCAAACAGGACTGACATTGCGTTAATAAAACTGTTGCCTTTTACTGACAATGTGCGTGTTGAACTACCACAAATGTTCGACAATCTTGGAAACATGGTTTTTAATGGCAAAGTTACTGGACCATTTGACAATCTGCTTATTCAAGGAAGTTTAGTAACGCGTATCGGCAATATTTTACCACACGTAACAGTTTCGCTTGACTCGCTTGATGGTTTGCGGATTGCAGGAAATATTCGTACCGACAAATTTGATTATGCAAATTTTTTGGACATACATCAACCTTCGGCGACACTTTCAGGCGATGCTACTTTTGATTTTTATGACGACAAAGACGATAAATATACATGCAATTTATCGACCAATCTGAATGATATTTTTTTCAACAACTATTTTTACAAGCAATTACAGTTGACTTCAACATTCAAAGACAACAAAGTTGCCGGCTATATCGAAATTTTGGATAAAAACTTAACTTTGAAAATGAATGGCGTTTATGATTTTCAGAAAGCAACGTCGTATATGAATTTTACTGCTGACATTAAGAACGCTAAACTTGGTAAATTAAATTTGCTTGGACAAGACACTGCAACTAATTTGTCCTGTCTTTTAAAAGCAAATTTTGCCGGCAATAAAATTGATAATATAAATGGTAATATCGACATTTATAATACCATTTTTCAAAACTCGGAAGGAAAATATTCCGAATCGAAAATAAGAATTTCTGCACTCGAAGATTCTGTGCGCCTTGGCTTTTTGGAGAAAATTTTAAAATTCGAATCGAATTTTCTTGACGCCAAAATTACCGGCAGATATTTGTTCTCCGAACTTTTTCAGTCGTTGAATAATATAGTTCCACGATTTGTTCCGTCGCTCAAACCTATGTTTTTGAACATCAAAGAAAATAATTCAAAAAATGTAGCAATTACTTTTTTTGATGTCAATAAATATAAACAACTCAAAGATTATTCGTTTCAAATAAATTTGAAAAACGTTACACCTGTGCTTAAACTATTTTTGCCGGGCGCATCAATTTCCGAAAAAAGTAATATTTCTGGCAATTATGATTTAATGTCGAACAAAATTTTTGTTGACGCACAAAGCGACAAAATTGTTTTAGACAATAATAAAATTAAAAACCTGCAATTGAATGCATTTTCTGTTGACAGTCAATTGATCGTAAAAATTAATTGCAACTCTTTTCAAACTTTTTCTAATATTGAATTTCTGAAATTAAATATTGATGCCGAAACACATAACGATAGTTTAAATCTGAATGTTAATTGGGACAACAAAGCCAAAAATAACACATGGGGCAAAGTTCAGGCGATAACGCATTTTTTTTATAACACGAAACGCAAAGCGCCTTATCTTTATTGCGACATTTTGCCATCAAAAATAAACATCCGCGATTCGCTCTGGTACATCGATCCGGGACGCATAGTGGTTGATAGCGCGTATTTGTGTTTTCAAAATTTTAAAATTCATCACAAAGGCGAATGGTTTAAAATTCGAGGCGCCATTTCATCATCCGACAAAGATACATTTCGCATTCAATTGTATCAGTTCAATTTAGGACATTTAAATTTGCTAACCGACGAAATGGGTTTTCATTTTGACGGAATTATCAACGGAAATTCGATTTTAACGGGCTCGTCAACCAATAAAATTTTTTATTCGAATTTGGTAATTAACAGTTTCAAGTTAAATAAAGATTCGCTTGGCGATTTTTCTGTGCGTAGCAGTTGGTTGCCGTCGCCACAAAAATTGCAGATGCACGTTTTCGCTAAGAAGCAAACCGGCAGCGAGTTTGATTTGTTCGGTTCTTACACGCCATCGACCGACGAAATTGATTTCGATATTGGGCTGGACAAATTTTCGTTAAAAATTTTCGCTCCGTTTATGAAAGATTACATAACTGATTTTAAAGGCTATGCAAGTACATCAAATTTAAAACTGCAAGGTACTTTGAGCGAACCATTATTGAATGGAAATTTGAAATTGGAAAATGTTGATTTTGTTTTCGATTATTTAAAAACACATTATCAAATTAATGGAAATGTTGACGTTAATCCATCGAGTTTTATTTTAACGAACTGCGTTGCCAAAGATGTTTTTGGTAAGACAGCCGATATTACTGGAAAATTATCGCATACACATTTCCACTCGTTCAATTATGATTTTAATGTAGCTGCAAAAAATTTTATGCTTTTGAATACTACCGAAAAAGACAATCAACTATATTATGGAAAAGCTTTCGCCACTGGACTTGTAAAGGTGAAAGGCGATCTGGACAAAGTCAAAATAGATTTTTCTGCTAAAACCGAGCGCAACACACAACTTTTTTTACCACTCATTTTGTCTGGCGAAGTTTCTCAAAATAATTTTATTACATTTAACAAAATAGACACAATTACAGAACCTGCCACTACAATTTCACCTTCGTCTGATTTGTCGGGTATTCAATTGAATTTCGATTTGGACGTTACGCCCGACGCCGAATGTCAGATAATTTTTGACAGTCGTTCAGGCGACATTATAAAAAGCCGTGGGTTTGGAAATTTGAATTTAGAAATAAACAGCGCCGGCAATTTTGCAATCTTTGGCGATTATGTTATTGATAAAGGCGATTATCTGTTTAATTTGAAAGACATCATAAATAAAAAATTTGACATTAAAAAAGGAAGTACTATAAAATTTAACGGTGGTCCTTATCAGGCTGACCTTGATATCGATGCAATTTATAGTATCAAAAAAGCGTCTTTATACGATTTGTTTTTCGAAGACGAATATAAAAACAAAAAAATTCCGGTTGACTGCCATTTATTTTTGACTGACAAATTGCGCAGTCCGGCAATCAAGTTTGGCATTGACATTCCGGTTCAGAATGTTGATGAACGAATAAAAACCCAACTTAACGGTTTGCCCGAAGACGATTTGAATATTCAAATATTGTCGTTGCTTTTGCTTAACCGTTTTCAACCAATGCCGGGGGCAAATACAACGCAACTTGCTAAGAATAGCGGCGCTGTCAACACCAACACCGGCGAACTTTTGACGAATCAATTAAATGTTTTACTTTCGCAAATCAGCAATAAAATTGATATTAATGTAAATTATCAAATGGGCGACTCGTTGCAGAATAGTCAGATACAATTGGCGTTGTCGAAACATTTTTTTAACGACCGTGTAACGCTAAACGGAAACGTGGCTTATGGCGAAAAACAAGCAAAGACCAGCAACGTTGTGGGCGATGTTGAAGTTGATGTCAAACTAAACGAAAGCGGTAAGTTGCGTTTAAAAGCCTTTACACGCTCCGACGAATATCAGTTAATCGACGATAACCAATACACACAAGGTCTCGGACTGTTTTACCGCGAAGATTTTAATAAATGGTCGGATATTTTTAAACGTTTTTGGAGCAGGGTAACACGCGCTGAATCGAAAAACAAGACAGAACAAAAAAAATAATAAAATGATAAACATTGGTGTACTCATTTCGGGCAGTGGAACTAATTTACAAGCTATTATTGATAATATCGAAAATAATTATATTCCTGCAAATATTTCAGTTGTCATTTCGAACCGCAAAAATGCTTTTGGTTTGGAACGCGCAAAAAATCATAACATTGATGCTGTATATTTCAATCGCAAAAATTTCGAAACCGATATTGATTTTGATGTTGCAATTGTTTCAGAATTGCAAAAACGAAACATTCAATTGGTTGTGCTTGCCGGTTATTTAAATATTTTGACGCCCTTGTTTGTCAGCAATTTTAGAAACCGGATTCTTAACATTCATCCTGCATTGATTCCGTCTTTTTGCGGCAAGGGATATTATGGTTTAAAAGTGCATGAAGCTGTGTTGGAATACGGCGCAAAAATTACAGGTGCAACTGTCCATTTTGTTGACGAAGGCGCTGATACCGGTGCAATTATTTTGCAGGAAAGCGTCAATGTTTTAAATAACGACACAGCAGAAATTTTGCAAAAACGTGTTTTAACAATCGAACATAAATTGTTGCCGGTTGCAGTAAAATTATTCTGCGAAAATAAATTAGAATTTATTGAATGTCCCGATAAAAGAACGATTGTAAAAGTTTTAGCCGATTGAAAAATGACCAGCACAATTTATTGGGAACAGTTGCAAAAAAATTGTGTATGTTAGTTGCAATCCTAAATCATTAGCTGCCGACCTGACTTATTTATCAAAAATTTATTCGATTAAAAGCGTTCAACCATTCGATTTGTTTCCGCAAACGCAGCATTTAGAGAGCGTGGCTGTGTTGGAATTGATATAATTTATCCCAGCGTATTTAAAAATTGTTCCAGCGAATATTCGTCGGTGTAAAGAACCTGACGGGCTTTGCTTCCTTCAAACGGACCAACAATTCCGGCGCGCTCCAACTGATCCATAATTCTGCCTGCACGGTTATAACCAATTGCCAGTTTGCGTTGAATCAATGAAGTAGAACCTTGCTGATGAATAACAATCATTCGTGCCGCGTCGGCAAATAAATCGTCGCGCTTGCCGTTGTCCGCTTCCATTGTTTCGCTGGCAACAGTATCTAATTCCGGTTCCGGCAAAAGCATTGCGTCGGGATAACCTTGTTGCGAGCCAATGAAGTCTGTAATTTTTTCGAGTTCATCCGTATCAATAAACGCACATTGCAAACGAATTAAATCGCTGCCTTGCGTTATGAGCATGTCGCCACGACCAATTAACTGGTTTGCGCCCGGCGTGTCTAAAATAGTTCGCGAATCAATCATAGACGGAACTTTGAAGGCGATACGGGTTGGGAAATTTGCTTTAATAACGCCTGTAATAATATTTGTTGACGGACGTTGCGTCGCAACAATTAAATGAATGCCGATTGCACGCGAAAGTTGTGCCAGTCGTGCCAAAGGTAATTCCACTTCTTTACCGGCTGTCATAATTAAGTCTGCAAATTCGTCAATTACTACCACAATGTAAGGCAGATAGCGATGTCCTTTTTCGGGATTTAAGCGACGTGCAATAAATTTGTCGTTATATTCTTTTATATTTCTGACTTGCGCTGCTTTCAACAGATTATAGCGGTTTGTCATTTCAATTCCCAATGACGAAAGCGTCTGAATTACCTGCTTATTGTCGGTAATAATGGCGTCTTCCATGTCAGGGAGTTTTGCAAGAAAATGACGTTCAATTTTTTCGTACAAAGTTAATTCGACTTTTTTAGGATCGACCAAAACAAATTTTACTTGTGATGGATGTTTTTTATAAATCAATGAAGTTAAAATTGCGTTCAAACCAACCGATTTGCCTTGACCGGTTGCGCCTGCAACCAATAAATGCGGCATCTTTGTCAAATCTACGACATACGTTTCGTTAGAAATTGTTTTACCAAGCGCAATGGGCAATTCGAATTTGCTGTCCTGAAATTTTGCTGACGAAATGACTGAGCGCATCGAAACAATTTCGGGTTTTTGGTTCGGCACTTCGATGCCGATTGTTCCGCGTCCGGGCATGGGCGCAATTATTCGTATTCCAAGCGCCGACAAACTCAGCGCAATATCGTCTTCGAGATTTTTTATTTTTGAAATGCGGACGCCGGGCGCAGGAATGATTTCGTAAAGTGTGATGGTTGGACCAATCAGGGCTTTTATTTTGGTTATTTCGATTTTAAAATGCGAAAGCGTTTCTATAATTTTATTTTTGTTGCTGATTAGCTCTTCGTTGCTGACTTCGGAGTTTGGCGATTTATGCTCCGTCAACAAATCAAGCGTTGGAAATTTGTAATGCGACAAATCGAGCGTTGGATCATACGGCGGTAAAGTGCTGTAAGTTATCGATCCTTCGTCAACCTGAATGTCCTGATTTTTTTCAACTCGTAAAGTCAAACCGTCGTCATCTAAAATGATTGGTTCGTCGGTATTGATGTCCACCGCGTTTAATTGTTGTTTTACAACCGGAATTTCTTCTTCGCCCGGCAGTCGCGTAGATGAAATAGAATCGTCGATGCGAATATCGTTTGCAAATGTCCGCGATGGTTCTTTGTTGGTTTTTGTATTTTCAACTTCGAAACCCAAATTCGAAACTTCTTTTCCGTTCTTCCCTAAAGTATATTCTTTTTTAATGACAGTCTGGTTTGCAGTGCGAAATTCGATGTTTGGTGCTGGACTTACAGTTTCTTCAATAAAATCGTCATCGTCGTCAAACAAATTATGTTTTTTTGCCGGTTGTGGTTGTGCCGCTTGCGGTTGTCGTACTGACGCTTCGGTTGAAACAGGTGTTTCGGTTTTCTTTGGAATATATCTCAAAATATATTCGGGCAATTTTATTTTGGTTGACAAAAGCAGCAACCCTTTGTCGCGCATCCAGTGCAACGAATTTTCGAAGGCGAAAATTATAAATGCAAAAAGCGTTACGAGCAACAATAGAAATGTACCAAGTTTACCCAAAAAAGAATTCAGCCACTCACTCATTATCTGACCGTGCGCTCCACCAAGTATGCGCGAATGGTCGTCGAAAAAAAAGCCCATAGCAATTGAAACCCAGATTGTCCCCAAAATTAAATATCGCGCAATTTTTCCGAATGGTAAAATGTTAAGTTGCATCAACCGCAAACCTATCAAGCCAATTAGAAATATAATACTGATGGATGCAATGCCAAACCAGCTTTGTATAAAATGATGTGCCAGAATGACGCCGATTTTGCCACCGGTGTTTTTTACAATCGCGTTCGACGAAATTAATTCGAGTAAACCTTTGTCAATAAACGCCTGATCTTGTTTCCAGTTAAATAAAAATGAAAAAAACGAAATACAAATATATACTGCAAAAAGTAAAATAAATATTCCGATTATAAAATGGAAACGTTTGTCTTTAAACAAAGTTACGAGTCCAGAAAATGCCGGTTCTTGTTTTGTTTTTTTCGATGTTCGTTTTTTGGTTTGTTCTTTTTTTTGCTCTGCCATATTGTGGTGTAATTTATATTTTTAGATTTTGGTTTTGATTTATTTATGCGGTATAAAACTGTTCATAATTTCTGCCATCTTTTCTTTTGTAATTTTTTTATAACCTTTCGGAATTTCGAATTCCATATCTTTTATTTTAATTTTTTCGAGACGGTTTGCCTTAAATTTCATACCGATATTATTCATTTTCACTTCAAACTGGAGCAATACGCCATCAATGTCTTTAAACGGATTATTTGCATTCGGATTTTCTATTGCAATTTCGTCGGTATAATACAATTCAACCGTTTTAGGTGTAGGGTCATTATAAGTAACAATTGCTTTCTTACATTTAAATCCAATAATTTCTTTTGTTTCGTCGGTTTTATTAATTTGCATTCCATCTAAAGCGTTGTAACCAAAACCCATTGCGCCTTCCTTGTCGATGTAAATGTAGCGTTTGTCCAAAATCTGTAATAAAGTTCCGCTTTGATGCAATTTTGCGTTACACAAATACGAAAAACGAAAAATTCCGAGGTAGCCTTCAATTTTTGTAATGGTGTTGTTATCTTTAAAATTCAAAGTCATATTTGCAGGCAGCAAACTTATTAACGGATTGTTTTCTTCCGAGTCGATATACGAAATGTCGTAAACGATACAACCTTCTTTCGCGTCGTTGCTGCGAAAAGAATGACTGCACGAAATGAATAAAATAGCTACTGCAAAAAATCCAAAAAATAGTTTCATAGAAAATAATACCTCTAATGGCTGCCAAAATTAGGAAATATATTTTATTTTCGAAGTGTTTTGTTATTTAATTAATAGATATTGTTAATAAAACTTTACGGTTAACAGTACATTTTATATTTTTTTTTGACGAACATTTTTTTTAAAGACGGCTTATAATTTAATTTTACAAAAAAAAATTCGACGGATGCGGAAAATCTTTTTGATTTTTTTATTGTTCCCAATGTTTATGTGCGACAAGTCAAAACTAAAGTCGGACATCGAGCATACATTGGGAATAAACACATTGCTAACGTCTTCCAATATTTCTTTGCAAGACTCACTATCGAAAAAAGGCGCCCAGTCGTGGTTCGACTGGACAAGGGGTGACGAGCGTGGAAATTTTTATTTGTCCAATTACCGTCTTCCTGCCAATTTTGATAATTCTAACAGGGCAATAGTTCAATCGTATAACAATCTGATTTTTTTCGGAAACAGAAAAGGTGTCGCAGTTTTCGACGGCGACAATTTTGAATTGATAAAAATTTCGGCAGGCGTAAATTCGTTGGCGATCGAACCGGTTACGGGACAAATTTTTGTAGGCTGCAACAACGATTTTGGTATGTTAATAAAAAACGATGCGGGACAATGGCAATACCGCTCGCTTGCTGAAAACGGGAATTCGTTTGGCATTATTAACCGCATAGAAATTATTGGCAATACAATTTATTTTTTCAGCAACCACATTTTGATTCGTTTGTCGCTTTTGCATTTCAACGAGCGCAAAATCTGGCAGGCTTCGTCTTTCGGTAAATACAACGGTTTATTACGTTTGGGCAACAAATTGTTTATAAATATTGAAACCAGCGGACTTTACGAAGTAATTGACAATATTAATCTGACCGCAATCAATCACATATCGCAGACGGTTCTTATCGACAACCGCACACAGTCGTTGCTGCGCTCGTTGCACAATAAAAAAACTACAATTAAAACTGGAGTTGATTCACTCGGCTTTAAAGACATTATTTTTAGTTTTGCGTTCGATTCGCTGCGAACTTTGATTGGTACTAACGAGAACAAAATATTTTTGTTTGACGGTCAACAAATTAAACCGTTCCATTTTCAGTCTGAAAATTATTTGAATCAGTCAAAATTATTGACGGCAGTCAATATGTCGAACTACGAATTTGCCATTGCGACTAAAACCGGCGGATGTTTGATTATAAATAAAAAGACCGGCAATACATTAACAACAATTAATTATCAAACTGGCTTACCCGACGACGAATTGTTTGCAATTGCTATCGATAACAATCGCGGATTGTGGCTTTCGCACGAATTTGGATTGAGTCGCGTGAATTTCGGTTTGCACATTAAAAATTACGATTCGTATCCGGGACTTACCGGCAATCTTTTGGCGGTAAATGAAATAGACACAACAATTTACGTCGCAACAACCGAAGGCGTTTTTTATTTGAGCGAAACAAAAAATTACCGCGAAATTGAAATTCTGGTCAAATCTTCGGCGAAATCTAAAACCGCAAAAAATGATGATACAAAAAAATCGAAAGAACAAAAATTAATCGAGACCATTAAACCCGTCGAAGAAAACAACCGCAATTGGATAAAGCATAAATGGCAGCAATTTATGGAATGGAATCTGGAAAAAAATGCCAAAAAAACAGCCATGCCGCCCAAAAGAACTTTGCAGGCGTTGCAAAAACCGGAATTGCCTAAAAAAAATACAGCATATAATTCAGAAATAAATTTGACAATAAAAAAAATATATGCGTTGCAGTCGATAAATTATTTTTATAAACGAATTGCCGGAATCGACGACAAATGTAGATTGCTTGTCAAATATCGTGACAGAATTTTGGTCGCCGGATTGGACGGTTTATATGAAATATATAAAACAAAAGCAAAACTTTTATTGGCGGGTAAGTCGGTTTATTGCATTGAACCATCGGAACGTAAAGGCGTGTTTTATCTTGGACTTTCGACTGGTATAATGATGGCTGAATTTTCTACGTCGCAAATGAAATGGAACTTTACAACCATTGCCGGTAATAGTAATGAAAAGGTTTACAGCATTGCCGAAGGTAAAAATAATTTGTTTGCAGGTGGCGAAAATTTTCTATTAAAAATTAATCTCGACTATCAACATGGAAATCAATCCATCGTTAGGAAGTCGCTCGAAAATCATTTTGCCGGAGCAACGTCAATCGAAATTAAAATGATTGAACACACGCCATTTATTTTTATCGACAATAATATTTTGAAATACAATGTCCAACAAGACAGCATCACGCCGTTCGCCGAACTTTCGGCAATGACGAATAATTCTAAAATGTTTCTTAGCGACGAATCTAAAGTCTGGACTCATTCGCCGGATGGATGGTTGCCATTTACTCCCAATAAAACCGGAACACAAAATGGGATTGCTTATTTTAATATTTTCGACGACCTGCAATTTGTTCGTCACGCCGAAAATGGTGTTTATTGGGCAATCGACGCAAACAAAAGTCTGTATAAAATTTATGACGCTGCGAAACCGATTTTGAAACGTAAGTTTGATGTCTTTATAAAAAACATAAAAGATAATCAAAATCAGTCAATCAACTTAAAAAATCCGGTTGTCGATTATCAAAAAAACAATTTATCTGTGCAGTTTTGTTCGCCATATTTTATAAAACCCAAAAGCACAAGTTACCAATATTTTGTTGACGGTTTGTATCAGGAATGGTCGCAATGGATGAAGCAGCCGGTGGTTTCGAATCTGATAATTCCGGCAGGTGAATATACTGTTTACGTTCGTGCGAAAAATATTCTTGGTCAAGAAACTGTTGTACAAAATTTTAAATTAACAATCCGTCCGCCAATATGGAAACGCTGGTGGTTTTATGCGATAATAATAATAATCGCTGCATCAATTACATTAGGAATTTTCAGGTTGCGTGTACGTCAATTGCAGAAAGAAAAATTGGTACTCGAAAGTATTGTGCAGCAACGGACAGCCGAAATTGTCATACAAAAAAACGAAATTGAAAAACAGCGCGATTTTGCAAATCAACAGAATGAAAAAATTTCGAATCAAAATACCGAACTGGAATTGCACCGGAACAATCTTGAAAAACTTGTCAACGAGCGAACGTTTGAATTATTGATTGCAAAAGAAAAAGCCGAAGAATCTGTCAGACTCAAATCGTCGTTTCTGGCAAACATGACGCACGAAATCCGCACACCTTTGAATGCAATTTTGGGTTTTACGCAGCTACTTAATTATGCAAAAACCAACGACGAAAAACGCAAAGAATACACACGCTACATAACCGACGGAAGCGAATCGCTTATAAATTTAGTTGACAACATCATTGATATTTCGGAATTAGAAACCGGTCAATTTGAACTTGATAATAGTCCATGCGAAATAAACAATTTGTTGAACGATTTATACGAAGATTTTATAAATTATAAAACCAAAAGACAAAAAGAACATATCGAACTGAAACTGACTATTCCAGGCGAATTTAATGATTTGATTTTGGTAGTTGACGAAATGCGATTGAAACAAATTTTTGTAAATTTACTTTCGAACGCCGTAAAATTCTCATCCAAAGGTCAAATTGAATTTGGAATTGAAAAAAATGAAAATGAAGGTGGGGAATTTATTCACTTCTTTGTAAAAGATTGCGGCATCGGTATCCAACATAAAAATTTAGAAATCATTTTTGAGCATTTCAATAAAATTGAAGAAAAGTCAGCAGATAAATTGTACAGTGGTGCAGGTTTAGGTTTATCTATTTGTCGCAAATTAGTAAAATTCATGGGCGGCAAAATGGGCGTAGAGTCTGAATATTGCGTTGGTTCGAAATTTTATTTTTCAATTCCGGCAAATATTGCAGCCACTGAAAATGCAACCGAAAATGATGACGATTTTAATTTAGATGACATCAGTTGATACGATGAAACGGCAATTAAAAAAAATTAACAAAACATTGAATAATGCAATCAATCAATTATAAATTTTTAATTTTAATTAATTTATTTTTTCTCAGTGAAATTTCAGTCGCACAAATTAATACAAAATATTTATTAGAATTTGCCGGAAAAAAATTTGATCAACATGATTATGCATCAACCATCGAAAATCTGAATAAAATTATTCGTAACAAGACTGATTCGTATGAAGCGTATTGTATGAGAGCAGGAGCAAAATATAATCAAGGAGATTATCGTGGAGCGGAATCTGATTTTACAATGGCTATCCAATTAAATCCTTATTATTTGATGGCTTTTTATTATCGAGGACTTGCGCGTAAAAATTTGATGAATTTAAATGGTGCAATAGAAGATTTAAACAATGCAAAGGAACTCGATCCAACGAATCCTGAAACATATATCTTTTTGGCACAATGCAAACTAATTCTCAACCGTACCACAGAAGCTATGGAAGATTTGAACACTTCAATTCGAATTAATAAAACGCTACCACTTGCTTTTATATTCAGGGGCAGTGCAAAATATTTTCTTAAAGATATTAAAGGCGCAAAAGCTGATTTTTCAACTGCAATTTCTATCAATCCATATAATTCTGAAGCCTATTTTAAACGCGGTCTAACTTTTTATTTCAGCAAAGAATATGACGAAGCGTTAAACGATTTCAATAAAGCAATAAGATTAGATTCCACAGATTCACGCACATATTTTTATAAAGCAATTATCGAATCCAAATTGAATAAATTTGACGAAGCAATTGCCGATTATTCGAAAGACATTAAAGTAAATCCGTTTGATGCAATTGCTTATTTTGATCGCGCTTTATTAAATCTACAATTAAATGCCTATGACGAAGCAATTGCCGATTTTTCAAAGGCTTTAGAACTTTGTCCCAGTAATATTTTATGCTATTTTAATCGGGGAATTGCATATATCGAAAGTGGCAATAACCTTGCTGCATTGAATGATTATACACGTGCTATCGAATTATTTCCAAATTTCGATGATGCTTACAATAATCGAGGTATAATACGCAAACAAATGGGCGATTTTAATGGAGCGATTCATGATTTCGAGATGGTTGAGAAAATTAGAGACCGCAACAAAGATTCAACAAATGATATGAGAGATTCGCTCAGGTATTCGCGTTTAATTGACCTTGATGAAAATTTCGACAACGCTGGTAAGTTTAACCATTTGGGTGTTGAAAGTCCGATTCCTGAAGCAGATTTTTTCATTACAAAAACTGATGGTGTAAATAATTTTTCAAATCTGACATACAATTTCCGTCAAAAATTTCTAAGCAAACTATCAAACGACAATCATTTTACAATCAGTAATAAAACACCAAAAAATCAAGTTGCCGATTCGACGATTCAAAAACTAAAAAGTCACATTAAATGGAACGACAAAATGCAGAATTTCGAAATGGCAATCAACTACATAAAAAATCAGGACTTTAATTCAGCCATCGATTACGAAACCAAAGCAATTGAAAACGACAGTTTGTTTAGCTATTCGTGGTTCAACCGCGCTTACAGCCAAACGCGCATGTTAGAGTTTATCGATGCGTTTAAAAATCTGAATGCAACCATTAATATCGACAATGGTCCGTCAACTAAAAATACCAAAAACGACGTCATCGATTTTTCGACAGCCATAAACGACTACAACAGAGCTATTGCCTGCGATTCGAATTTTTATTACGCCTTTTACAACCGTGCAAATCTGAAAAGTCGCAGTCGCGATTTTACCGGAGCCATCATAGATTACACAATTACCATCCAGTTAAATCCCAATTTTGCCGAAGCTTGGTTTAATCGCGGGTTGACACAAATATTTCTGAACGACGACCGCGGTTGCAGCGACATGAGCAAAGCCGGCGAACTTGGATTGTCGAGCGCCTACATTATTATAAAACGTTTTTGCGACAAATAATTTTGTTTTGTCGCAAAAAAAGTAAATATTTGATGCTAACAATTTAAAATAATTAAACATGAAAAACTTTACATTATTTATCAGTATTTTATTTACAGTTAACCTTTTATTTGCACAGGAAAAAACGCAAAAATTCAAACTCGACGATTTTTTTGCAAGCCGTATGTTCAGAGGAAAATCAGTTGTAGGTTTGCGGTCAATGAAAGACGGATTAAGTTACTCAGCGGTTCTAAGCGGCGATACGATTGCAAAATTTTCTTATAAGACAGTTCAACGAACCGAAGTAATTGTAATTATTTCGCAACTAAAAATCAACAAATTTGCCGATTACGAATTTTCGAACGACGAATCGAAAATTTTATTCACCACCGATGAAGAAGCAATTTATCGCCATTCATTCACTGCCAATTATTATGTCTATGATTTAAAAACAAAAACATTAACTAAACTTTCTGATAATGGCAAACAACAATTGGCAACCTTTTCGCCCGACGGAAACAAAATTGCTTTTGTTCGATTAAATAATCTTTTTGTAAAAGATTTGATTGCAAACAAAGAAATACAAATTACGACAAACGGCAAGTACAACGAAATTATCAATGGCGCTACAGACTGGGTTTATGAAGAAGAATTCTCATTCAGTAAAGCTTTCGAATGGTCGCCCGACGGAACAAAAATTGCTTATTTGCGTTTTAACGAAACTAACGTCAAAATGTTTAATATGACGGTTTACGAAAACAATTATCCCGAAAACAAAACATTCAAATATCCCAAAGCCGGCGAAGATAATTCAGTTGTCGATTTATACATTTACAATCTTGCCACACAAAAAGATATGCCCGTTAAAATCGGCGACAATCCGGACAGTTATTTACCACGTATGAAATGGACAAAAGACGCAAACACAGTCGCAGTGATGCACTTGAACCGTCTGCAAAATAAATTGGATTATGTCATGGTTAACGCCAACGACGGCTCAGCAAAAGTCGTGTTGACCGAAGAAAATAAATATTACATCGATGAAAAAAATTTTGACGCATGGACATTTACCGATGACGGAAAAGCTTTTATAGTTTTAAACGAACAGGACGGCTGGAATCATATATATATGTACGACTTGGCTGGAAAACTTATACAGCAAATTACAAAAGGCAATTTCGATGTAACAGAATTTTTCGGTTATGATGCCAATTCAAAATTGGTTTATTTTCAGGCAGCCGAAGAATCGCCCATCAATCGCGAAATTTATTCGATTAAAGTTGATGGCTCAGGTCAGAAAAAAATATCGACAATGGTTGGCGCGAACCGTGCGGTTTTTAGTTCGACGTACAAATATTACATCAATTATTTTTCGTGCGATACAATGCCTACTTACGTTACTTTACACGATTCGAAAAGCAAACTGATTCGCGTTCTCGAAGACAATGAAAAGTTGCGCGCACAGGTTAAAAAATATAAATTCAATCCGCGCGAATTTTTTAAATTCAAAACGTCAGAAAATGTCGAACTAAATGGCTGGATGATTAAACCGAATGACTTTGATCCGAACAAAAAATATCCTGTTTTTATGACGCAATACAGTGGACCAAATTCGCAACAAGTTATTAATAGATGGAATTTCGGTTGGGAACATTTTCTTGCTCAGGAGGGATATTTGGTTATTTGTGTGGACGGTCGTGGAACCGGAGCACGCGGCGAAGAATTTCGCAAGCAAACGTATTTGCAACTTGGCAAATTCGAAACCATCGACCAGATTGAAACTGCAAAATGGTTAGGGAAACAAACTTACGTCGATGCTGGGCGCATAGCCATTTGGGGTTGGAGTTACGGCGGTTTTATGGTAACATCTTGTATGACAAAAGGCGCTGATTATTTTAAAGTCGGAATTGCAGTTGCACCGGTTACAAACTGGCGCTATTATGACAATATTTATACTGAGCGTTATATGCGCACACCGGCGGAAAACGGAAAAGGTTACGACGAAAATTCGCCCATTTCATTTGCCGACAAATTAAAAGGCAAATTGCTCATCATTCACGGTTCTGCCGATGACAATGTTCATCTGCAAAATACTATGATGTTCACCGAAGCGTTGGTACAAGCAAACCGTCCGTTTGATATGCACATTTATACTAACAAAAATCATGGCATTAGTGGCGGTAAAACTACGTTGCATTTATATACCAAAATGTGGAATTACATAAAAGATAATTTGTAAATTTATTGAGAATGAACTTTGTCAAAGTTAGTGCTTTGACAAAGTTTTAATCTAAAATTATTCCTATGATTAGAACAATGGTTGATAAAGATGCCGAAACTGTTTTAGATATTTACAAAATGGGTATTGAAACCGGTAATGCTACTTTCGAGACTTCTGTGCCCGATTGGAAAAACTGGAGCGAAAAACATTTGAAACACTCGCGTTTTGTTTTCGAAAATAATAATTCAGTTGTTGGTTGGGTGGTTTTATCAGCAATTTCGCAAAGAGCAGTTTATGCCGGAGTGGCGGAAGTGAGCATTTATGTTCATCCAAAATATTTTGGAAAACAAATTGGTTCACAATTGATGGAAGCAGTTTTAAAATCGTCTGAAGAAAATGGAATCTGGACGTTGCAATCGAGTATTTTTCCTGAGAACATTGCAACGCTGAAACTTCATGAAAAATTTGGATTTCGAATTGTCGGTATGCGCGAAAAAATTGCACAACTCAATCATATTTGGCGCAACACAATCATTCTGGAACGTCGAAGTAAAATTACCGGAAATTAAATTTACTTTGTAACTACAGGTATTTGCTCCAATAATTTTTGATAGATTTCGTAACCAACCCAAGCGTCGGTTGCGGCGTAAACTTGTTGCGGATATGTCAACACGTCGCTTTCCCAGTTGGACAATTGTTGCGATTTTGAAATACGAATTCCAAGCACAATGGCAGCCAGATTTTTTAAACCCGAATTTTCGATTTGATAATTCTTTACGAACTTTTGCAGCTCAATAAAACCGTCGGGTTTAAATTCTCGTATTTTGTGAAGCTTTGATAAATCGTCTTTTATTGCGACGCCAACTTTTATAATGTCTGGGTTAGAAAGAATGTGACCGATTTCCGGTGGAACACCAATCTTATTTATTCTGAATAAATACGCAACTTTCGAAGTTGCCAATTGCAATAAAGCTACGTGATTGGTGCGTCCTTTCTTAAATGACGGACGGCTTTCTGTGTCGAATCCCAAAACTTTTTGTTCAAGCAACGACGGAATAGCTCTTTCAAATTTTTGAAGATTATCCACTAAAATTATTTCACCTTCAAAAAAACGCTGTGATAGTTCAGCTATTTCTTCTTTGGTTATCGATGTTTGGAACATATAAATTTAATTATTAATTAGGAATTATGAATTACGAATTATGAATTGAAATTAATAGTTAATTCGTAATTCGTAATTCATAATTCGTAATTCTTTTAAGCAACTTTATTGGGTTTTTCAAGTCCGTAACCCGACGTTTTGTCATCATGTCTAAGTAAAAATGCAAACAACAAACCAAGCAAACCTAAGAATGCCAGCATCAAAACAGGATTGGTGTAATTAAGCGGTGTTTGAATATGGGCAAAATACTTCGATTTATTCCAGTCAAAATATTTGCTGTTTGCCTTAACAAATTCGCCATCGCCTAACGTCATTTTATATTCACCTTTTTCATTTACTAAGACGGTTTGTGTTTCTTCCCAAACTGTATCGATTTTTGTCTGGTGATTTAGAATCATAACGTCTAAAGTTTTGGTTCCGGTTTGTCCAATCCATTTGCCATTGAAAAGATGTGTTGAATCTTTGGTGTTATATGCTTCGTTTGATAAAATTATTTTTTTATTATCGACCAAACTGCTGATTTCGACAGTGAAATTTCCTTTATCAATAACAGTATCTTTTACAACAGACACGTTGTTCACGCTGTCTTTATTATTAACTATTGACTTCTTTTCTTTGAAAGAAATATTTGCAAAATTTGCTGACAATACATTATTTCCATTTCCCAGATGTATTGTGTATTCGCCTTTTTCGTTGGTTGTTAAATGATGAAATTCGTCCCATACGTTATTTCCGTTTGCGCTGTCGGCTCGCAATGTTACGTCAACATTGATGGTTTTGTTTGCATTAAAACTTTTGTCGTTGTTGATAAAAACAGATTTAAATATAAAATCGTTTTGCGCAATTTCGGTAACTTGCTTGCTGTCTAATTCAATTCTTGCATTTAGGTTCGACGCATCGAGTACCCAACCAATCATCATCGGAAAAAGCCACAGACCAATATTTTGAATCGAAAACATTAAACCATAAGCTGTACCCAATTTATTTTGTTCAACAATTTTTGCAACCGCAGGCCACATCGCTGCCGGAACTAAAGAGAAAGCAATTCCCAAAATAAACATCGGAACATAAGGCGTTATGTATGTTAACGAAAACATTAAGTGTACCAAAATCAATAAACCAGAACCAAGAATCATCAACGACGCACTTTTGCCTTTTGTGTCGGCAACCCAACCGAAAAGCGGTGTGAAAAATATTGTTCCAAATGGCAAGATTGCCGTTATCATTCCAGCCATCGCTCGACTGAAACCAAATTTGTTAATCATCATGTCGGGTGCGTATTTCATAAACGGAAAAACTGCCGAATAAAAAGTTACGCATAACAAAGTGATATATATAAACGATGGATTTGTAAGTAATTTGCCAAGGTCGGAAAATCTAAACGATTCTTCTTCTTCAACCACAGCATCGGCTTGCAATTGCTTGTCGAGTTTGGCGTCGAAAAACATATAGATTGCAAATGTCAACATTCCAATTGCCAGCAACAGCGCACCGAACCAAATGGGTTTTGTCCAACTTGGAAAAATTAATAATGGAGAAATAACCAACGACGCAGCAGTTCCAAGGCGGGCAAGCGCAACATTCATTCCCAATGCCAATGCCAGTTCTTTTCCTTTAAACCATTTTACAATAATTTTTGAAACTACAACACCGCTGGTTTCTGCCCCAAGTCCGAAGAAGAAATAACCCAATGCCATCATTTTAAGCGACGGTGAATAGCTTTTCAAAAAAGAACTCATAAATTCATGACCAAAACCACCGTTGTTATAATAAGCGCCAGCTCCATATCCTGTTATACACGCTCCAATAACCATAAATACGATAAACATAAATCCGGTTATTTTGATACCGATTTTATCAAGAATAATTCCGCCGATAACAGCCATGGCAAGGAAAACATTCGGGATAGAATATGCTGCAACGAAAAAACCATAATCCGACGAAGACCAACCCAATTGTTTGCTCAACAAATCTTTTAACGGTGAAAGTGCGTCATAGAAATAGTAGTTTACTGCCATCGAAAAACTTACCAAAAGCATTACACTCCACCTGATTTTTGCTGACTCATTCAGCGCTTTACTTATTTTCTTCATGGATTTGATTTTTATGTTTTGAATTTTTCAGGTTGCAAATGTAAAAAAATTGTTTGTATAATAAATCATTTTATAATGTATTCTGTCAGGTTTTTTACTTTTTTGGTGATAATTGAAAAAATAATACAGCGTATCGAAATTAAAATTTTATCTTTATATTTGTAAACATAATAAATTTAATTTTTTCTGACATGATAATCGACATACTTATTCCTTCACCGGGCGAATCGATAACCGAAGTTGTGGTTGCCAAATGGTTGGTCGAAAACGGAAGCATTGTTGCACAAAACGACGAAATTGCCGAAATAGAATCCGAAAAAGCCACGCTTCCTTTGATTGCACAAGCCGGTGGTAAAATTTCTATTTTGTTAAACGCCGGTGAAACCGTTAAAATTGGCGCTGTTGCCTGCAAAATTGACAGCGACGCTGCCGGAATTAAAACGATTTCGAAACCGGAAGTCAAAACCG
>Ga0265327_10000683_pt1 | contig 54390 bp, 40 predicted proteins | sample 41621metaG_FD_202089 | JGI IMG/M metagenome (GOLD analysis project Ga0265327, IMG submission 202089) | Rhizosphere microbial communities from Carex aquatilis grown in University of Washington, Seatle, WA, United States - 4-16-21 metaG | ecosystem: Host-associated > Plants > Roots > Rhizosphere... | reverse complement strand
CGTCGAAATATCCCGACAAATCCGGAAAAAAGATGCAATAAGTGCATCAAAAAGGCCGCTCATGCGGGTTGCCTGAGTGCCAACCGGGACGATGGTGCTTGTGGGCAGTCACCTTCCCCTGCCGCCACCAAAGCCATTTTCCCGCATGAATACCTCACCCTCCCTTGTCGTCATCGCCACTGAGGCGACCCTCACCGCCTATCGCCTGACCGAGGGCTCGGCGGTGAGAGTGGATACCATGGAATTACGGGGTGAAGTCGCAGACATATCGGATGCCGGCAATGCCACATTCGGCACCGTCTCTTCTGAGTCGAACCTCGGCACCTGGTGGACAGACGGCATCCCCTCTTGGTCCAACAGTGACGAGGACATGGCGGAAAAGGCAGCAAACCGGATTCTCGAAACCCTCGCGGACGAACCCGGCACCTGGGGATTAGCCGCTCCCGACGAACTCAACCGCCGCATCCTGGACCGCCTCCCGGCCTCCCTGCGGGCACGGCTTGCCACCAATCTCATGATCGACCTGGGCAGCGCCTCCCCGTCGGAAATCGCCGCCGCTTTTTCAAGGTCCTCGGCAGCCTTCTAACAAGGGCGATGCGACCGCAACCGCAAATGCCTGTTGATCCGCGGTCGTTCTTTCCGCATGGTTTCGGCGTTGAACTACCTGTTTTACGACGACAGTCCCGTCTTCGGCGGGCATGAAGTGATGACCCTGCTGGGCGTCGAAGCCCTCCTCGCCGAACCAGACGTGCGTGTCCACTTTCTCGCTTCGACCTCGAATGCGGCGTTGATCGGAAAGCTGGAGGCTCTTTCGGCCCGTTATGGCGGGCTTCACTTGCATCCGATCTCCCAGCGGTCTTCGAAACTGGAAGCCCTTCGCAACCGCCTGAAACCATCGCGAATCCGGGAGCTGGCAGAGCAATTGCGTCCCTTCGCCCCGGATCTGGTAATCGCCGTGCAAGGCAATATCGAACACTCCTCCCTCGCCCTGCTAGCCGCCGCCCAAGCCGGACTTAAAGCCGTCAGCTACATACCGGTACCCCATTCCAATGCCGAGATGGGAGCAAAACTGGGAGCACTCCGGGATCTTTTCACCGCCCCGCTTTTCCGCACACCGTCGGCCTTCATCACGATCACCGATGAAATGGGAGCCATGCTTCGCCAGCGCGGAGCCACCTGTCCGATCCGCATTGTCTACAACGGCGTGGACACGACCCGCTACCAGCCCCGTCCAAAAGACGCCGCCCGCGCGGCCCTCGGTTTGCCTGACGGCCGACGCCTCATCGGCACGGTCGGCCGTTTGGAGTTCCGGCAAAAGCAGCAGCACTTGCTGGTGGATGCGGTCAAATCCAGCCCCACACTTGCGGCGGCCTGCCATCTGGTGTTCGCCGGTGATGGGCCGGATGCCGGAAACCTCCGTGACCGGGTGAAGGAAGCTGGTCTGGAGGCCAATGTCACCATTCTCCCTTGGAGCGACACTGCGGGGCTCTATCCAGCCCTCGACGCCCTGGTCATTCCTTCCCGCTATGAGGGACTTCCCCTCGTGATGCTGGAAGCACTCGCCTGCGGCACGGCGGTCCTCGGAAGCAACCGCGACGGGATGAAAGACGTCCTCCCGGAAGCATGGCGGTTCCAACCGGACTCGGTGAACGCCTTGGCCGCTACGCTTGATCGCTTTCTCAAAGAAGGCGCACCGCCACCGCCGTCCGACCTGGTGACACGGGTCCGGACAACCATGAGTCTCACTGCATTTTCGGACGGATTCCGGTCGGCGTTGCGAGAGTTGGCGGGAGGGGATTGATTCGGAGGGACTTCGGCTCTTGCCAAAGGCCCTCCAGAAACCCATACTTTTAAGCAATCCAAAGCACTTAGCGCGAATCGCGCGCAGGTCGGGATGACCGATCCCCTCGATGACGTCGAACGCCAACATGGAAGGAACGGGGGCAGCCGAAGGAAATCCCGCCATGTCCGGCAAGGGATTCCGCTTTCCGCTGCCCTTCGATCCCATCCGCCTGCTCGCAGGAGTGGCCGCGCGGTGGCCGCTTCTCGCCACCTTCGCCCTCGCCGGTCTTATCGTGGGCGGCGTGGGCGGAAAGGTCCTCACCAAGCCTTCGTTTTCCGTCTCGTCCTCACTCATCAAACGCAAGGTTCCGCAAAACGTCCAAGCCAGCGAAACCGGCCAATCGTATCGGCCCGCAGACCTCAATGATCCCACGCTGCTTGCCACCCTGCTGGCGGCGGAGCCCTTGGATAGGGCCGTCGCCCGTCACAAGAACGGCCTCGATTCCAGCGCCGTTCACAAGATGGTGGAGGCCAGCCAGCAAAAGGGCACGGACATCTATTTCATCACCTATCACTCCCCGATCGGGCCCGGGGACGCGGTCAAATTCACCCGCATCTGGGCCGAAGAGATCACCGACTACACCAAACGCCTCCAGCAATCCGACGCCCGCGGCGTGCGTGACATCCTCCAAAGCGAGGTGGCGGACATGGAGAAGCGCCTGGCCGCGATCAACAAGCAGATCCTCGATTTTTCACGCGAGAAACGCTTCCTCGGGGCCAATACCCAGGTCACCGCCGCTCTCAACCAACTCGGGCAGGCCGACCTGGAACTCGAAAGCGCCCGCGCCAGCCTCAAGGCAAAGGATTCACAAATCGAATCTCTGGTCACCGAGCTGCGTCGGCAAAGTCCGATCGATGCCCAACTGAAAGCCGCTCACGAAGAAGTGGCCTCCCTGCGCTCCACTTACACCGATGAGAATCCATTGGTGAAAGCCAAGCTCCAGAGCATCGCCTACCTGGAGCAGAAGCTGAAGGAATTCAACGCCCAAGACCAAGCGTCGCTCGACCTCTATGCCGGCACTCCGATCGGCAACCAGCTCTTCCTCGACGTGCTCGCCCGCAAGAACGAGCGCACGGAAATTCAGGGGAAAATCGACAGCTACACCGCTCTCCACGCCTCCCTGGAGGATCGGGTGAAGGAATACCCGGCGATCGTCAGCCGTTACCAGGAACTGGAAAAGTCCCGCGAGATCACCGTCGCCTCCCTCACCCTGTTTGGAAACCGCCTCAAGGAAACGGAGATCTTCGCTTCCTCGGCACCCGGCTATTGGCAGATCTTCGAGGGTCCGGAAGACCACGAAATCCTGCGCGGCTCAAAGCTGAAGCTGCCGTTGATTTTCGGAATCGCGGGGGCCGTGGCAGCGACCGGGCTTGCCCTGATGTTGGTGCTGTTGACGAAATCACGCACGGAACGCCGGAGTGCCCTCGAGTGCTGCACTGCCACCGGCGGCCCGCTGCTGGCCGATTACTACGACGACGAACCGGGCGGCGAGGCCATGGACCGGCTGTGGATCAACACGTTTTCCAGCCGGCTCTACACCGGCGATACGATGCTGGCATGGACCGCGCTGACCGACCCGGCGGACGAGCGGGCATTCTGGCAAAACCTGGCAGCAGCGGCCAAACGCGATGGCTGCGAACTGCCGCCGATCATTGACCTGACTCCGGATGGCTTGTGGGAACAAGACACTCCTCCGGCCGACCTCCGCTGGACCAAGGAACTCCCGGTGCCTCCCGCGACCGGCTTGTTTCGCGCTTCCAAGCTGCCCGCCAGCCCGGCCCGCGAGCATCTCTCCCGCATCCATTACCGGTTCGCGCTGGCCAATGGTGACGCCGAGTGCCTGAAACGCGCTGCCCGCACCCGCGAATTCGCAGCCACCCATTTGCCGCCCTGCGCCGGCACCGTCGCCATCCTTTCCCATCCCGCCAACCGGATCCGCCAGCTCGGCGACCAGCTCTCCCGCCTCGTGGCCAATCAATTCAGCCGGCCGCTCGTGGCCGATTCGAACCATGAATAAGTGCCTGCTCGCCCTCGCCGCCCTCACGCTGCCCCTGTTCGCCGAGCCACCGGCCGAAAAGCCACCACAGCCGGGCAACCAAGCCACGCCCGATGGCTCGGTCTCGTGGCGGCAGCGCTATGAGCTGGGTCCAGGGGACGTGCTGAACTTTTCCCTCTATGGCCGCCCGGAACTCAGCCGCCGCGGACTGCGCATCGCCCCGGACGGCACCATCAGCTTCCTTCAGGCCCAGGGGGTGAAACTCACCGGCCTCACGATTGATGAAGCCCGGCTGGCCATCGAATCCAAGCTCGGCGATCACTTCAAGAATCCCCGCGTGATCGTCACGCCCGAAGAGGTCGGCAGCAAGCGCTTCACCATTCTCGGCAAGGTCATCAACAAGGGGGTCTATACCCTCGAACGGCCGATGACCCTCGTCGAAGCGGTGGCCAATGCCGGCGGGATGGAAACCGGACTGTTCGAGCAGAGCACCATTGAACTGGCGGATCTCGACCGCTCCTTTCTCTCGCGCCACGGCCAGCCGCTGAAGATCGATTTCCGCCGTCTTTTCCTCGAAAGCGACATGAAGCAGAATGTCGAAATCGAACCCGGTGATTTCGTCTACATCGCCTCCAACATCAGCAACGAATACTACGTCTTCGGTGCGGTGAAAACCGTCGGCCTGCAGGGCTTCTCGGACGGAGCCACCGTCGCAACCGCCATCACGCGCCGCGAGGGCTTCACCGAAAAGGCCTGGCTCGATCGAATCCTGGTGGTGCGCGGCAGCCTCGACAAACCGGAGGTTCACGTCGTCAACCTGAAGCGCATTCTGGCCGCCGAAGAAGCCGACTTCCCGCTGAAGCCGAAAGACATCGTTTACGTGGCCGACTCACCATGGTCGAAAGCGGAGGATGTTCTCGGCATGGCCACGCGAGCCTTCATTTCCAGCGCCACCACCAACTGGGTCAACCTCAACACCGGAAGCAACAGTTCCCGATGACGCCTGCATTTTCCAAGCGACTGGTGCAGATTGGCGGCGTGCTGTTGGCGACATGGGCCTGCTGCTCGTGCCAGACGAAGATCCCCGGCCGCCAGTTCGATGCCCGCAAGCCGACATCGAACCTTCCCGACCCCAAGTTCCAGACGATCGACCGACCGAAAAGGATCGATCCCTCGTGGATCAAGCCACCCGCCGAGGCCTACCGGCTCGGCCCGGGCGATTTGGTTGAAATCGAAGTCGCTGAAGTCACCGGCACGCTCGCGCGCACCTTCGTCATGCCCGACGGCATGGTTTACTACGACCTCGCCGGCGGAGTGAAGGCCGAGGGACTCACCCAGGCGGAATTGGCCGAAGCCCTCAAGAAAGCGCTCAAGAAGGACTACGCCGATCCCTTGGTGAATGTCAGCCTGGTGGAGGTTCGCTCACGCCGTTACTGGATTCTCGGTCGAGTCTTCAAGCCCGGCATCTTCCCGCTGCGGCAGCCGACCACCCTGCTCGAAGCAGTGTCCAACTCCGGCGGACTTTTCACCTCCCGCTTCTCCGGCACCACCGAAGAGTTGGCAGACCTCGGCAACAGCGTGGTGATCCGGGATGGCAACATCCTGCCCGTCGATTTCGAGCGCCTCATCCACAAAGGCGACACGTCCCAGAACATCTACCTCCGCCACAACGACTTCGTTTACATTCCTTCGGCGCAGGCGGGTGGCGTGCTCCTGCTCGGCGCGGTGAAGGTCCCGCAATCGGTGGGGTTCAAGGACTCGCTTTCCCTGATCCAATGCCTGGCCAATGGCCGCGGTCCGGCCGAGGGGGCCTACCTCAAGAAAGTCGTGATCGTGCGCGGCACGGCGGGCCACCCCAAGGCTACCACCGTGGATGTGCAGGAAATTCTCACCGGTAAGGCCACCGACGTCGCCCTCAAGCCCGGCGACATCGTCTGGGTGCCCCGCAGCCCCTTCGCCCTCCTGTCCGATGGCGTGGAAATGGTGTTGCGTGACGCTGCCCGCACCATCGCCATCAACGAGGGGGCCTCTGTGGTGGGCTCCAGCCAGAAGTCCCAACTGGCCGTGCCGATCGGCGGCGGCACGACGACTGTTTCACCCTGACCCTCTTCACTTGCTTCTGGATTCGGGATTCCCGACTCTTCCGGCATGCGCATCGGCATCGCCCAGATCAACGCCGTCGTCGGGGATTTTCCCGGCAACGTCAAACGCCTCGTCGCCGCCTACCGCGAGTGCCTCGAAGCCGGAGCCGAACTCGTGCTCACCCCGGAGATGTCCTTGGTCGGCTATCCACCGCGCGACCTGGTGTTCAAGTCCCAGTTCGTGCCGAGGTGCCTGCAGGCACTCGACCACCTGGCCGATGTCACGCGCGACGTGCCGCTGATCGTCGGCTACGTCGATCACAACACCAACCCTGGACCGGGCAAGCCGTTCCGCAACGCAGCCGCCTGGCTTCAGGATGGCGAAATCCGCCACCGCGTCTGGAAGACCCTGCTCCCCACCTACGATGTCTTCGACGAGAGCCGCTATTTCGAACCGGGAGAAGCCTCCACTCCGATCGAATGGAACGGCCACCGGATCGGCCTGACCATCTGCGAGGACATCTGGACCGAGGACTACCTCCAGCGCCCGCTCTATCAGCGCGATCCCGCCGCCGAACTCGCCGTCCAGGGCATCGATCTCCTTCTCAATCTCAGCGCCTCTCCGTTTCAACTCGGCAAGCCAGCCATCCGCCGGGACCTCGTCAGCGCTGTCGCCCGTGGCCATCGCGTGCCGGTCGTTTACGCCAATTCCGTCGGCGGCAATGACCAGCTCATTTTCGATGGCCACTCGCTCGCCGTTTCCGATGAAGGGCACCTGCTCGCCCAATTGCCTGGCTTCGTCGAGACCTGCTCCGTCATCGACCTTGCCACCGCGCCGGAGATTCAAGCCAGCGCCGACAATGAAGCGGCCGATCTCTACCACGCGCTGGTTCTGGGTCTTCGCGACTACGTGACCAAGTGCGGATTCAGCAGTGTCTGCCTGGGTCTCAGCGGCGGCATCGATTCCGCCCTTACCGCCGTCATTGCCGCCGACGCCCTCGGACCGGAGAACGTTCAGTGTCTCACCATGCCCAGCGGCTTCTCTTCGTCCGGCAGCGTGGACGATTCCGTCGCCCTCGCCAAACAGCTCGGCATCCGCTGTAACACGGTGCCCATCCACACTACCTTCGAATCCGTCAAAGCCGCCCTCAAGCCGGTCTTTGGAAATCTTCCGGAAGATGTCACCGAGGAAAACATGCAGGCGCGCATCCGGGGACTCTACCTGATGTCGCTCTCCAACAAGATGGGCCACCTGCTGCTCACCACCGGCAACAAGAGCGAACTGGCCGTCGGCTATTGCACGATCTACGGCGACATGTGCGGCGGACTTGCGGTGATCTCCGATCTGCCGAAGACCCGCGTTTATGAGGTCTCACGCTGGATCAACCGCGAGCGCGAAATCATTCCCTGGAGCACCATTGAAAAGCCGCCCAGCGCCGAGCTCCGGCCCGACCAGAAGGATCAGGATACCCTGCCGCCCTACGAAGTCCTCGATGCCATCCTGGAACTCTACGTGGAGCAGCATCTCGCCGCCGAGGAGATCGTGGCCGCCGGATTCGATGAAACCCTGGTGCGTTGGATTCAGCGTCGCGTGGACCTGAACGAATGGAAGCGCCAGCAGGCGGCACCGGGGATCCGGGTCACCAGCAAGGCCTTCGGCATCGGCCGCCGGATGCCGATCGTCCAACGGTTCATCGGCTGAACGAGGATCAGCGCTTTCCGCGCTTCACCTTGCGCACGAATTTCTCCATCGCCTCTTCCTGGTCTTCCATTCGTTGGACCAGTTTGAGCTGGGTCCGGCAGCGGTCCAGGTTGTGGTCGGGGCGGTGCGTCTTGAAATAGACATCCCCTTCCAAGTGGTCGGTGAGGAAACGTATCCCCACCTCCAAGGTCATCAGTTTTCCGGAGAAGACGAGGTGGTCGATCTCGGTCTCATTCAGGAATCCACCCGCCGCATCGAGGAAGCCCTCCGTCAGCGCCTCGAACATCGGCATCTGCATCTGGACCTTCGAAAGGTCGGTTTCATCTTCGGCTGCCGGGCTGGTGGCACTTCGGACCAGATCTCCGAAATCGTAGAGCGACAGGCCCGGCATGACGGTATCCAGGTCGATCACGCAAACCGCCTCGTCGCTTTCCGAGTCGATCATCACATTGTTGATCTTGGTATCGTTGTGGGTAATCCGCACCGGGATCAGCCCCTCATCCCGGAGCTCCAGCAGCCGCCCTACCATCCCCTCACGGGCGACGATGAATTCAAACTCCTCCCTCACCCCGTCCAATCGATGGTGGAGATCGCGATCCGCCACTTCCAGCAGCCGGCCGTAGCGTTTGCGGGTATCATGGAAGTCAGGGATCGTTTCCACGATCTGGTCGGGTGACAGGTCACTCACCAGGTCCTGAAAGGACGCAAACGCCCGTGCTGCCTGGTAGGCCTGGCGGGTGTTTTCCACCACATCATAGGTCAGGCAACCCTCGATGAAATTATAACAACGCCACACTCCGCCCGCTGCGGCCTCGGCCCAGAAGTGGCCACCTCGTGCGGGATACAGGTTCAAGGTCTGGCCGCCGAGGTCCTTCTTTACCCGCAACACCTTCCAGTTGATGTGCCGCGTCACACATTCGATGTTCCGCATGACCGCGTGCGGATCCTTGAAAACATTCTCGTTGATCCGCTGGAGGATGTAGCGTTGCTGCGAGCCATCCGGTAGCCCGTAGGTGGCGCGGTAGGTCGAATTGATGTGACCGCTCTGGATTTCTTCCCCGAAGACAAATTCTCCTCCAATCGCGAACTGGCTGCCTATCGCCTGGACAGCAATCTGAAGTTCCGGGTCGATTTCGCGGACAGGGGATGTGTTGGGTACCATGCGGGGAACAACCTAGCAAAGCCCGGCAAACCGACAAACTTGAATTGATAGCCCGAAGCAATTACCCGTCTGCATGCAACCTGCGATTCCCTTCCGCTTTTCCACCACCGCGGCCGACGTCAGCCGGTTGGGCAGGCGGCTGGAAGACGCATTCGCCCTTGAAAAATTCCGCCCCGCCAGCCCGGCGACCGTCCTGAATCTGGCCTGCGGACGGGCCGATGAAACCGGCACCCTTTTCGCCACCCTCGCCCCCGCCAGGGTCGGCTATTATCTCGGGATCGACCTGCTGCCCGCCGACATCGAGGAAGCGCGCTGGCGCTGGCGCCCGAAAAGCCCCGACACCCGGATCGAATTCCTGGCCGGCGACGCCTCGCGCACCGAACGCCTGCGCGAGCTGCCCGCCTTTGACCTCGTCTTCATCCGCCACCAGAACTACTGGCATGACGCCCCAATCTGGGACCGCTTGTTGGAAAACGCACTCGCCGCCATCAAGCCCGACGGCCTGCTGGCGATCACGTCCTACTTCGATCGCGAACACGAGCTTGCCCTTGCGGCACTCAAACTCCGCGGTGCCAGCCTGGCGATGAACCTCCGCCATCCCGAATCCCGGCCGCTCGACGACGCGCCGAACAAATCGGTGGACCGCCACCTGGCGATTTTCAGGCGGCCCTAGCCCTGCTTCATCACGGTATCGAGCGGCACTTTTTTCCGCCGCCACCACTCGACCCGGGACAGCACGCCGCGCAGAATCATCAAGGTGGTGACGTTCTTTGTCTCGGTGCCGAGCACGCGTTCGACACGGCCGTGAATGCCGCCGATCGCCAGCGCCGCGGTGATTCCGAACAGGAAGAGTCCGATGGGAGTCCTCCAGTAAGCGATCGTGTTACGAATTCCATAGTAGAGAAAGACCAGCGTCACCAGCAGGAGACCGAGATAGCCCGCCATGCCGGTCTCCGCAAGGGTGAGCCAATACAGGCTCTCGGTCAGCGGATTGGCCTGAAATGCCTCCGGATTGATCGAATGGCCGCGGTTTGCCTCCCATGTCTCAAGCATCTCGGAGTATTTCGTCCCAAGCGGCCGGCTGTTCGCGAGGCCGAAGTTGTTCCAACCGACACCGGCCACCGGATGGTCCGCCTGCATCGCCGCCGATTGCTGGTTCAGCACGAAGCGCAGGTCGTTTTCCGGTGAGTCATCGCCCGCGCTCTTCATGCGTGCGATGAAGGTGTGCATGGCCATCGCCATGGCGAGCCCTCCTCCAATCATCATCAGCGACGCCATCGCCGCGCGCCGTACGGTCATTCCATGGATGAACGACGCCACCATCACCAGTGCGGTGCCGATCACGAAAGCCCCCAGCGCCGCCCGTGAAACCGTGAGCAGAACCACCAGCCCGGCACAGCCGAAGGCGACCAGGAACAAGGCAGAATCCTTTGAGGATGACTCCTTCGCCATGGCAAGCCCGAGCAGCGGCAGCGCCAGAATGTAGCACCAGATTGCCATCGGATTCTGATGCTCGAACCAGCCGATTACCCGATAGGCCCCATGCACGTAGCGGGCGAAAAGACACACGAACAACTGCACGATCAGCGCGATGGCAAAGCCGCGCATCAAGGCCCGGATGTCCCGGATATCATGCACCGCATGGAAGACCCCGGCCATTACCACCGCCAACTTGAGGAACTTGAAGGCCGGCATCCAGGCATACAGCGGCTCGATCGCCCCCGGGATGGAAAGACACGAAAGCACCACCCAAACCAGCCACGGCAACAGGCCGGGCATTACCCAGCGGAAGTCCTTGCGCCGCTCGAAAATCGCGGCCAGCGAAAGCCCCAGCGCGATCGCCTCGATGAAGTTGAATTCAAAGCCCTTGGTCTGGCCGCGATACGATTCGATCGAGTAAAGGGTCAGCGTGAAATCCGCGCGCGGACGCACCAGCCACCAAGCCATAAAGCCGAGGATCACACGACGCACGCGATCCTTTCCCACCATCCATTTGCCGAGACCGGGGCCGACGCCGAAGTAAACCACGGCGATCACCAGCAGCTTCAGGATGGTCTTGAAAACTTCCATGGCCGGAGGCTAGCGGAAACCGAGAGAAGGCAGGATCATGTGTCGCACGTGAGCCCAGTCCGCATGTTCCCCGGGAAAGGTGCGGCACATTACCAGCACGGGCTCCGCACCGCTGGCTCCCAGGGACACCCGCCGCCAGCTCGTGCGCAGCCAATACTGGAGCGGCGCCGAATACTGACGCGTGCCATCGTCGTAAAAGCACAGGGCCTCGGCCCGCTTTCCCTCCTTGCTGATCGTCAGGAAAAATCCCTCTCCGCTCTGGAGGTCCACGACTTTCTTTTCTTCAATTTTCCAGCCCGCTCCGGCGAAACAGTAGAAGGGGTCGTGCACCGCATGGCGGTTTCGGGTACCATCGATCACCGTGAGCATCAGGCGGCTGCCATCGTTCAGGGAGATCAGGTCGCACACCGCTGAAGCCTCCCCGAGCAGTTTCCGGTCCGCATCGCCCAGTGGCACCTCGCGGGCATTGAAGCCGGGACCTGAAACCGGGATCGCCTTCAACCGGTCCTCGGCGGTCTTAAGCGGGATCATCGGCCACACCACCATCACGACCACCGCGATCGCGAAGGCCACCAGCACGATCCTGCGTTTGGTTTGGTCGGTCATCGGGAAAAGAAGGAACGGAGCCGGCGCCCATCCAACAGGAAAAACATCAAGGTGCCCAGCGCGGCGAGGGCGGGACGTTCCCATCCGGTCAAACCGCCGCCCTTCAAACGGCTGATAAACCATCCCGACGCGATCATCCAGCTCACGCACAGCGGTGCCCACAACAACTGCAGGTCCCGTGGCCGGGCGATCGCCGCCACGGCACAGGCCAGCGAGATATTATCCAGAACCCGCATCGAGGTTCCCGCCCCGGCCACCCCGGCAAGAAGAGCCAGCAACATCCACAGGAATCCCGTGCCGCGTCCGGTCGACGGACGCGCCACCCGGTACACCGCAGGTACGACCCAAATCACGAAAGCCACCAGCCCTCCGCGCGCATAGACGTCGGTTTGCCAGCCTTCCACCAGCCCGGGAACCGCCCGCACCGCCGCAAGGGTGAACACCGCCAGCGGCAGCAAGGCCCGGCTAGGATGGGATGGGGATTCACTCATGACACCGTGCGCCGGATGGTCTGCCGCGGGTCGAGGAAACCGCAGATCAGACGGGTGGCAACCATCACCAGAATCAGTACGACAAGTGCCGTAGGTGCGTGCAGCGGCCCCGCCGCCACCCCGGTTCCCCACGACAAGCCGATCACGGCCAGAAGCAGAATCCGGATCGCGTTCGCCAGCCACGCCAGCACCGGCAGGATCACCAGCAGTACCACGAATCGCGAATTTCGCCGCAATTCCATGGCGCTCGTGGCCAATCCATACAGCAGGCAAAGCTGGAGAAGATTCCATCCGGCACACGCTTCCTGAACCTCGACGGGCATGCCCACTACTTCCAGATTCGTGCCGACCCGCGTCACCGGCATGGCCAGCATCTTGAAGACCCCGGTGACAAACTCCGCCGCGGAGAGCCGGAATCCCCAGCCGATCATCGGCCAATCCACCACAAGCCATGGAAACGAAAACAAGGCGATCCACAGCAATCGGCCACGACCCGGCAAGGGAATGAAGCAGCGCTTGATCCAGCAGCCCACCAGGATCGTCCATCCGAAGGCCATCGGCGTCAGAACGCCGCCCATCCAGCCGAATCCGAACGCGAGCCCACCGGCAAGCCACGCGAGCAAGGGCACACGGTTCGCCACGTCCGCCAACCGCCATGGCCGCCCGAGCAAGGCGATCGCGGGCAGCCCCATAGCCAGCGGCAGGGTATCAGCCGGAGCCTGCTGCCACTGCGTATCACGCATCCAGATCCCCAGGGCCGCCAGCGTCAGCAGCAGCCCTCCGGTCCAGGCCTGACTGCGAACCGTCATCGGGCCGGCTTGGTCCGGAGTTCCTGGATCTTCTGGAGGTTCTGGCGGAATTTCAGTTCTTCGGGAAAGCGGTCCACCAGCTTCCGGGTCAGGTCCTCCGCCTCATCGTAGTGCGCGGCCGCAAACGCTTCCTTGGAGAGGAAGATCAGGGCATCCGCCGACTCGGGTGAGATCTTCCGATAGATCGCCGTGGCCTCGTCGCGCTTGCCTTCCAGCAACGCCGCGCGCGCCAGAATCTCGGCTCCGCGGGGACTTGCCGCCAGTTCGGCATCGCCTTCGACAGCCGCCCGGGCACCGGGTCCGTCACCCTTTTCCAAGGCGATCATGGCCAACGTCCACCGGGCACGCCCGGCATGTTCACTTTTGCCTGAGGCCACCTGAGCGATGAGCTTAATGCCCTCATCCACGGCCTTGTCCGCTACGCGCAACTCCCCAAGGAGCAGATCGGAGGCCGGAGTGCGGCCGGGAGCCTTTTCAAGCCAGGCTCTGGCCACTGAAACCCCATCCCGCTCCTGCAAGGACTTGGCATAGCCATACCCCAGCCACTCGGGTGCTCCGGCTTCCAGCGTGTAAGTAGCGCCCCCGGCCAAATCGAGTGCCGCACCCGCCCATCCTGAAGCCAGAAGGGCCCCGATCACGGAATCCGGCCGCGCCAGAGACACTTCAAATGCTTTCTGCTCCTCCTCGCTCATCCCTCCGGACGACCAGGTTTGGAACGCGTGAACGAATGAATGCTCGTCACCACTTGGTTTCACCTTGTCAGCTCCCGCGATGGCCACGCGCGGGTCACGACCATGGGAAGCCGCCGCGCAGGCCTTCACGCGTTCTGCCAGACCCGGCCAGAGGGCGCGCGCTTCCTTTGAAAGGCCGGAAGTTTCATCGACCTTCGCAAGGTCACCGCTACGCAGCGCTTCGAGCCAGGTCATCCATTCCATTTCAGGACGGGCGCTTTTCCCCGGAAGCCGGCGCAGGGCCGATTGCAGTTCACTCGAAGTGAAGGGGCCGGTCTGCAGGTCGCCGAGCAATGGAATCACCTCGTTCCATCCCACCTGCTTGCAGGCCGGGAGTGCCTTGTGAACCTCGTGACCACTCACGCGACCCCAGAACCAAGCCTTGAAACCATACACCCCGAGGCCGGTCTGTTGGGCCGCCTCGCGCCAGGTATCCACCGCCTCGGGCAGGCGACCGAGACGCCGATAGAAATTGGCCAGCGTATCCCGGTGCAGCGGATTGTCCGGCTCCGCCACGATCGCCATCACGTAGCTGAAGCGGGCATCTTCCCGACGACCAAGGGCCTCCAACAACTGCCCGCGGAAAGATAGCAGGTCCGCATTCCGGGGATCGGCGGAAAGTCCCGCTTCGATGGACTTCCACGCCGCCACCGGATCCTTCGCGTCCAACAGGGCCAGTCGTGCCTGGCGCTGGGCTTCCTCGCGACCGGCCAGTTTGCGGCCGTCAAGCCACGCCTTCGCTTCATCCCGCTGCTTTTCACCTATCAGGCGGTCGGCCTCCAACAAGAACCACTGGCCTTCGAGCGTCTTCGATTCCTTCCACGGGGCGGCCAACGCATCGTAGCGTGCGCGATCGCCTGCCTGCACCGCATGACGGGCCAACACCAGCGCCGCCCGCTCGCGCTGGGCGGCCTCCAGCCACGGAGCACCGTCATCGCCAAGAGCCAGTTGAAGCATATCCACATCCCGGACTTTCAGTCCCTGCTCCAGCTCCCCACCGCGGATCTTGTGCTCCCAGTCGGCCCGCTTCAAGGGATCAGAGACGCGCTTGAGCACGGCGCGAGCTCCCAGGAAATCACCCGCTTTCAGCGATTTCTCGATGGCCGGGCCGGCCATCGACTCCTGCCGATCGAGCACGCGGTGACGCCAGGACCATACGCCCGCCGCACCAAGCAGCACGGCAACAAGACCAGCGATCAGGAAACGGCGGAGAGAACGAGCCATGTGGGCGCTTTATTGCATTTAGCGGATAGTCAAGAAACCAAAAATTCGCAGGGAGGCCTCCGATCCTCATCCCCGAAGGCTTGCCACCCACGCATCCAGCGCCTGGCGCGTGGCCAGCCAGCATTGATCGAGGTCCGCCGCCGTCTGGACGGGGTTCTCGCCAGCGGCCAGCCAACCGACCTCGATCATGCGCAACCGGGAAGCCAGGGCCGCGCTGCCAAAATTCAGGAGCATACCACGCAACGTGTGGGCGGCCGTGCGTCCGGCTGTCTCGTTTCCCTCCACCAAGGCTGCCTTCACTTTCAGCAACAAGGCGGGGACATCTGCGATCATGTCATCAAGGATCTCCTTGAAATCTGCCAGACCGATCTCGGCGAAGACTGCCAATTGGTCGAAATCCAGGAGGTCACCTTGGGGGGAGGCTTGCATGGGATCAGGGGGTGGGGTTGGACGAAAGGACAGCCGCTGCTTTCACCAGGGCACCGCGGAGGGCATCGAGGGTGACCGGCTTGGAAAGATAGGCATTCATGCCAGCGGCAATCACGGCTTCGCGATCCTCCTGGAACGCATCCGCCGTCAGTGCGATGATGTGGGGGGAATGGGGTGGTGGATTGGCTCGGATCCGCCGGGTGGCCTCAAGACCATCCATCACCGGCATCTGTACGTCCATTAGCACGATGTCGTAATGGCGGGCTTGGACCGCATCGACCGCCAGCGATCCGTCGCCGACAATGTCAGCCTGGATCCCGAGCTGTTTCAGCAGCAGCTTGACCACCTTCTGGTTGTTCGGGTTGTCCTCGACCACGAGGATTTTCAATGATTCGAGGCGACAAGAGGGATCGGCCTGGGGTTCGAGTCCGGGCATCGTTTCGACCTCCGTCCTCACCTGCGGTGAGATTCCGGAGAGCAGAGTGACCAGAGAGGCAGCCCAGATCGGCTTCGTCGCCACACCGTCGAACAGCGCCCGGACTTCCGGGCCGTATGAATTATCGGAGCCGAGCAATACGAAGCGGCACTCACCAGCACCGGGCAGCTCCTTCAAGTGCTCCACCAACTGGGAGCCATCCATCATTGGCATGTGATAGTCGGTGAGGAGCAGATCGAACGGACCATTTTCCTTCCAGGTTCGGATGGCGGAAAATCCGCCTTCAACCGTCTGGCACTTCAGTCCGAGGGTGGCCAGGGTTTCCTCCAGCACGCGGCGGTTCAAATCATTGTCGTCCACCACGAGAATGCGAGGGTTCCAACCCGGCGGCCACTGGCCGGTGCGTGACGGGGGGGACTGAATCTCCGGGGCCTCCTCAAGGCCGACCGTGACTCGAAAAACCGAGCCGACTCCCGGACTGCTCGTAACCGTGATGTCTCCATCCATCAGCCCGGCGAGCCGCTTGCTGATCGCCAGTCCCAATCCCGAACCACCGAACCGCCGGGTAGTCGATGAATCCTCCTGCGTGAAAGGCTTGAACAAGCGATCGAGGGAATCCGGCGCAATGCCGATTCCGGAATCGGCCACATCGAACGTCAACTGCGAGCGTCCCGTGGAAATCCGGGTACCGGTCACGATCAGGCTGACGAATCCCTTCGCGGTGAACTTGATCGCGTTGCTGAGAAGATTGACGAGGATCTGCCGGATGCGTCCCGAGTCACCGCGATAGCAAGCCGGAATCACCGGATCAATGCGGCAGATGATTTCCAGCGGCTTGCTCATGGAGCCGACGCGCACCACGTCGAAAGCACTCTTGCAGACTTCGGCGAGGTCGAACGGAGCACGCTCCAGTTCGATACGACCGCTTTCGATCCGCGAGTAGTCGAGGATGTCATTGATCAGTTCCAACAGAAAGTGACTCGAGCGCAGAATGGTTTCCGCGTAGTCCTTCTGCACGTTGCTGAGCGACGTGGTTTCGAGCAGCGAGGCCATGCCGATCACCGCGTTCAACGGCGTGCGGATTTCATGGCTCATCGTGGCCAGGAACGTGCCCTTGGCGCGGTTCGCCCGCTCCGCAGCGTCAGCGGCACGGGTGGCCTCGTCCCTGGCGGAACGAAGGGCATCGGACTCCTGCTCGGCGACAAGTCGGAGACCGATATTGGCCGCTGCGGATTTGATGAGGGCAATTTCCCAGGTCTCCCACTGGCGGACCGTGGTGCAGTCGTCAAAGCCCATGAATCCCCAGAAGGTCCCTCCCGCGAGCACGGGAACCACCAGAATGGATTGCACGTTCTGCGGCTCCAGCACCGTCCGCTCCGAAGGCGGGAATGTCGAAACCGGACCAGCGACGGCCATCCCTGATGACAGGACTCGATACCAGCGGCTGAAGGCCCCCTTTTCAAATGGAACGTTCTTGAGATCGAGCCGATGGATCGGGCCCGGGTTACCACTCTCCCAGCCCACCAAGTGGCCGGCAAAGGTCCCGCCGCTCTGCTGATCCGGATGACAGCGGAACAGATGACAGCGATCGACTCCGACTGCGCGGCCGAGTTGCTCGATCACTCCCGCCCAGAGGTCGTCCAGAACGCTATCCGAGGACAGCAGGGTGGCACTTAGTGCCGCCACGACTTCCAGCAATCTCGCCGAGCGGCGGTCCCGGGTGACGTCCCGCTCAATGGCCATGAAACCGGTCAGCTCTCCGTTCCGGTCGAGCAGCGGCTGGCATTCGATGTGGACGAGATAGGCGCGGCCGTCCTTGGCATGATTGAGAATTTCCGTTTCAAAGCCATGGCCGGCGGCGATGCGTTCCGACATGAGCCTGCGCGCATCGTGGTCCGAGTCACCCTTTTGAAGGACGCTGCCGGGAGTGCGCCCGGCCACTTCTTCCCGGGTATAACCACTGATGCGGGTGAATCCCTCGTTGACCCATTCGATGCGGCCGTGTCGGTCTGTGATGACCACGGCGTTGTCAGTGCGGGTCGCCACCAAGGCCAGCCGTCGTGCTTCCACGCGGCTTTGCTTGAGTTCGTCTTCGGTGGCCTTGATTGAGGTCAGATCGATCAGTGAGACGATGGAACTCGTTTCCTCGCCAGCCTCCTGGAGTTCGGTGCGGAACGCTTGGACCGCCACCGACTCCTCGGGGCTGACGACGAGCCGCCCTTCGGTTCCCACAATGCCGAGGCGCTCCGCTCCCGCAATCACGTCGGCCAGGGGCACGTCCTTCAACTCATCCGGGGAACGCCGGGCCATCGTCGCGAATGCCGGGTTCGCGTAGCGGATCGTGCCTGTCGAGGCGACCACCGCCACTCCGGTCGGCACCGACTCCATCACGCGAAGGGCAAAGCGCCGCTGCTTCTCAATTTCAAGGCGGGCGCGGTAGCTGGCATCGATGTTGAGGATGGTTCCCGTCATACGAGCGGGGCCGCTTTCCTCGTCCAGATCCACGACCCGTCCCCGGACCATGAACCAAATATAGTTTCCATCCCGATCCTTGAGCCGGATTTCAGCCTCCGAAGTGCGGGTGCCATCCGGAGTACGCCGCATCAGACGCCTTAACTGATAACGCTCGGCAGGATGAATACGCCGCCAGACCTGCAGCAGCATGCGCACTTGGGCGGGATCGGAGTAACCCAGCATGGCGGAAATCCGCCAGCCGACGGTCATGCGGCCGGTGAGCAGAATCCACTCCCAGGTATCCAACTCCGCCGCGTCCATGGCATCGGACAAGCGCTCCGACAGCACGTCCACCCGGTGGTTTTTTTCGTTGGCAATGAGGTTGAACGCCTGCAGGGCGAGCAGCAGGCAGGCAACCGAGAGAATCATCACCATCGCGGCCAGTCGGCGCGCTGCAAATGGCTGCAGCCACTCCTGGGCGGGATAGTCCACCCCGACTGCCGCGACGACGCGCCCGTCTACGTCTGATACGATTGGCTGAATCGCGGTGTACCAGACGCCCCAGGCATCCTTGTCCGGGCCGCCGAAATGAGGCTCTCCCAAAAGAGCCTCCTCCCATTTCAACGGCTGCTCCTCATAGATCATCCCGGGCGGGGAGAAATCCTTCGAGTCCGGATCCTCGGCATCGCACAGAAACACCAGGTGTCCGTTGCGCTTGCCCACTACGTATACGAAACGCGTTCCGGGGAATGCGGCAAGAATCTTGCCCAGCTTGGTGTGCTGGGAGCGAAAGGCCTCCTGCACGATTTCCTCCGGCCGGCCCTGAATGGAGGCGATCTTGTCAGCATCCAGCGTTTCCGCTCCAAGTCTCACCGCGCTGAGCAGTCTCGATTTCTGCTCATCCTGCGCGAGATTTCCAAGCCAATGGGCCAGCCACGCCCCATAGCCGAGCGTCAGAATAAATGCGGCTACGATGATCCGGGAACCGATGCCGGGACGATAATGATCCTTGCGGGCAGCCATCTTCGCTCGCAGCGACCAGATGATGGCCGCGATCACGAACGCTGAAACGGTGGCGGCCGACAACATCGCCAGCACCTCCAGACGCGGCCCGGTACCCGTGACGTCAAAAGTCGTCTCCACCACGTGGGGCATCACCTGAATCAGGGCTACCAGTGCGAATCCCAGGCCGCATGCGATCTTGAGCAACGCGCTGCGCCCCCAGCGCAGACGGGATACCTCCCAACCGGCCGCGAAGGCCGCCAACCCGACGGCCACGAAGAATCCCACGGGATGTTCGTCGGAACGGCCGCCACTGAGCAGCGCGACAAGCGAGCCAAGCGGCACCAGGCAGACTTTCACCGAATGAGGCAAGCCGCGGAATCCCGATGTGGGCGCCGCCTCGAACGGTCGCACCGCGAATCCGCCGAGGGCCGCACAGGCAACCACCCCCGAAAACACCCGGATCAAAGACATCGAATCGCTCGACCCGGAAGCGAACAGAATCAGATCCGCCCAGCCGCAAAACGCGAGGACCAGAAAGCCGATCACCAACAGTGGCCACCGCGATTTCACCCGGTCCTCACGGTACAATAACCCCGCCCCTACCGCTGACGAAAGCAGCAGAAGGCCGATGGCGAAAACGAGATAATCCATGAAGTGCGGGGGGCAGTCGGATGGACCCTGGAAAGGCCACGCTTCGACCGCTCCAAGGCGATCAATTCAACCGCATTTGCATTGAATGTCAATGTTTTCAAACTATCCCAACCGATCCGGCCCTCTAACCGATTCGGGCTGCCCGTAGGGCTGAGACATACTGTTAGATGAAACAACTCGACCCCCTACGTCATAGCGTTATGGTCACGCCTCATGGGGGAATCGTTCTCGGGCAGCCGCCGCACTTCTTGGATTCTGGGACTCGCGATCGTCATGACACTCAGCCGGGCCCTCGCCGGAGATGAAGTGGATGCGATTGAGGGAATGGCGGGTGAGTTACCCCTTCCCGGCACCTGTGGCATCCGCTTGGTGACGCCTGCCCTGATCGAAGTCGCGCGCGTGAACACCAAGCCGACCAGCGGATCGCCCGATTCGTGGGATTTTGTGAATTCCAGCGGCACCTTCGTTCCGCCGTCCTCCTTCACGGTCAAAGTAAATGGCACGGCGGTTTCCGCCTCGATCACGAGTTTCCGCCGCCGCCCGCTTTACGCGCCACTGGCGGTGCGGGATCTGCGGGTCGACAACCGGATTTTCATCTCGCTGGCCAATCCGGTCTCGGACGGAGATGCCATCACGCTGGACACCACCGGCTGGGAAGGCGGCAGCCTCGCGGTACATTATTCGGCCACGGCGGATCCGCTGCGCCGCAATGCCGCCCTGCATGTGAACCAGGAAGGCTACGAGACGCTGTCGCCGAAGCAGGCGGTGGTCGGCTACTTCCTCGGCAGCGCGGGCGAGCTGCCCATTCCCGCCACCACCTTTTCCCTGGTCAACACGGGGGGCGCATTGGTCTTCAGCGGATCTCTGGTGTCCAAGGCGGACGCCGGTTACATCTATACTCCACAGCCCTACCAGCAGGTGAAGGTGGCGGATTTCAGCAGTTTCACCACGCCGGGGATCTACCGGCTCTACGTGGCGGGCATGGGCACGTCCCTGCCCTTCCGTGTTGGAGACGGGCTGTTGATGAACTTCGCGCGCACTTACGCAAACGGCCTCTACAACCAGCGCTGCGGTTGCAGCGTGGACATGCCCTTCAGCCGCCATACCCACGCCGCCTGTCATACCGCCGCCGCCTCGATTCCGATTCCACAGGCTTCATTTGCGAACACCTGGAGCTTCATCGCCTCGGGAAACGCCGACTATGCCACCAATCCGCGCCATACCGCTCCGCGTTTGGCCACCGAGGCGGACCAGCTCTATCCGATTCTCAAAACCGGCACCATCGACGTCTCCGGTGGTCACCACGATGCCGGTGATTACAGCAAGTACACCACCAACGCGGCGCAGTTGCTCCATCATCTCACCTTTGCTGCCGATGCCTTCCCGGGTGTGGGCGCACTCGACAACCTGGGCATCCCCGAGAGCGGTGACGGAAAGAGCGACATCCTGCAGGAAGCCAAGGTAGAGGCGGATTTCCTGGCCAAGATGCAGGACGATGACGGCGGGTTCTTCTTTCTGGTCTATCCGCGCGACCGCAAATACGAGAGCAACGTCCTTCCCGAAAATGGCGACCCGCAAGTGGTCTGGCCGAAGAACACGTCCGCCACGGCGGCGGCGGTCGGCGCCTTGGCCGAGATCGGTTCCTCGCCGCTGTTCCGCACCCAGTATCCCGCGGAGGCCGATGCTTACCTGGTGAAGGCCCGTGCCGGGTGGGACTTCCTCAACCGCGCGATCGCCGCCCATGGCAAGGACGGCAGTTACCAAAAGATCACCTTTTATGGCGATGTGTTCATGCACGACGACGAGCTCGCGTGGGCCGCCGCCGCAATGTTTGCGGCTACCGGGGATCAGGCGATCCAAACTCAGCTCATTGCATGGTATGATCCAACGTCCTCAGCCACCCGGCGCTGGGGTTGGTGGCGCTTGTTCGAAGGGTATGGTTGTGCGGCCCGCACTTACGCTTTCGCCGTGCGCTCCGGCCGGCGTTCCGCGAGTGAAATGAACCCGGTCTACCTGGCCGCCTGTGAGGCGGAAATCACCGCCGCCGCCGCCGATGCGTGCAGCCGCTCCAATGACTGCGCCTATGGGACCTCCTTCGAGTGGCAATCAAAGCGACAGCGTTCGGCCGGCTGGTATTTCTCCAGCGAACGAGCCTTCGATGTCAGTGTGGGTCAGCAGATTTCCCCCCTCGCGGTGAACGCCCAGGTCGTGCTGGCCAATGTGAACTACGAGCTGGGCTGCAACCCTGTAAATGCATCCTTCCTCACGGGAGCCGGTCAGCGTCATCAGCGTGAGATCGTCCATCAATACGCCCAGAACGACTGGCGCGCCCTCCCGCCCTGCGGACTGCCGATTGGAAACATCCAGGCCGGTTTTGCCTACCTGGGGAACTACGGCTACGATCTGTCCAATCTCACCTTCCCTACCGACGGCGCCGCCACCGCACCTTACCCATACTATGACCGTTGGGCGGACAGCTACAATACCACCACCGAGTTCGTGGGACCACAGCAGGCCCGCAGTCTGGCGAGTCTCGCGTCGTGGGCGGCTCTCACGCCGGCAGCGTCCGCTGCGTGGCGCACGTCCCCGGCGACCCTGAACCTCCCAAGCGGCTACCTCGCGGTCGGCCAACCTCTCACGGTTACCCTGAGCTGTCCCGGCGTGGACCTTTCACAAGCGCGCATCATTTGGGAATGCTCGGATCAGGAGCCATGGATCGGCGGGCCTTCGTGGACCTACACGCCGGTCGCCATCGGCACCCAGCGGATCGAAGCGGAGGCGGTGATGCCCGACGGCCGCCGCGTGCGTGCGACAGGCACTTACCTTACCCGCGCCGCCACCGGCTCCTACGAGTTCACGGTCGACGCGAACACGGTGGCGCTCTATCACTTCAACGGAAACTATCAGGACTCCGGCCCGAATGGATACCATCTAACTGCAGCGGGCGGCACAACCCGTGTCTCCACCAACACCGGCTGGATGGCCTCCCCGGCGGGCGAAGTCGCCCGATTTTCCGCCCTCGGTGATACCCTCACTGCCACGATTCCGGATAGCGTGCTTTCGCCGGGCAGCACCAGCACCGCCCTCACCCTCGAAGCCTGGATCTACCCGCGCGCCTACAAGGCCTGGTCGGTCAACAATTACCCGGTTCTCTCTCTTTATCAGCAGTGGGACAGCAGCCTGGAGGTGGTCGACAACAAATGGAACAGCCCGGGGGTGCCACTCATCCGCACCGGCGGCACTACCATCTTCACCTCTCCGCAGTGGCAGACCTCCGTCACGCAGGGCACGTGGCAACATCTGAAAATCACCCGCTCCACCGCGGGTGTCTACAATTGCTGGATCAACGACACTTGTTTGTCGACCACCACGTCCACCGCCAACTATGGCCGGACCAATGCGTGGATCTTCACCATCGGCAACATTGACGCCGATATCGACGAAGTCCGGATCAGCAACATCGTCCGCTGACATCGACACTTGCGGAAACGATTGAATCCGCACGCCCGTCCGGGCATGCTCCCTGCTTCGCGGGCGGAGCCAAGCCCTCCCTCGTGCCCGGCCCGCCGTCCATGGAAAAGCAGCCCTTTCACATCCCCTCGCTCGATGGATTCCGCACCATCGCCTTCCTCATCGTCTTCCTTTCCCATGCCGGGCTGGACAATTACGTCCCCGGCGGATTCGGAGTCACCATCTTCTTCTTCCTCAGCGGCTATTTGATCACCACGCTGCTGCGTCGCGAACACGGGAAGACCGGCACGATCTCATTCGATGCATTTTACAAGCGCCGCATGATTCGCATCTGGCCGGCCTTCTATTTCGTTCTGGGGCTGGGAACGGTCGCCACGCTTGCGGGCCTGCTGCCTGGCGACATCCGTCTGATGCCCATGCTCGGGCAAATTCTGCACCTCGCCAACTATCAGCAGATTTTTTCCAATGGTGGCGGCACTCCGGCCGGCACTGGAGTTTACTGGTCGCTGGCTGTCGAGGAGCACTTCTACCTCATTTTTCCCTTGCTCTATTTTCTTCTGCTTCGCCTGCGCTGTCGTGTCGCCACTCAGGCGATCGTTCTACTCTCCCTTTGCACCGCCGTGCTCGCGTGGCGCATCTACCTCGTCCGCGTCCTGCATGTGGACGATCTCAACGACCACCGGACCTTCTACGCCACCGATACCCGCCTCGATAGCATTCTCTTCGGCTGCGTCCTGGCGGTCTTCCACAATCCGGTTCTCGACTCACCTGCTGGCAGCGATCGACTCTGGAAATTCGTTCTCCTGCCCGCCGGTGTGGCCGGTCTCGCTTTTGCCCTTTTCTACCGGAATCCCGCCTTCCGCGAAACGTTCCGCTACACCCTGCAGGGCCTTGCTCTCGGTCCCGTCTTCGTGGCCGCCATCCGCTGGCCGAAATGGTGCCCGTTCTCCATCCTCAATTGGAAATGGGTCCGCGCGATGGGAGTCCTCACCTACCCGTTGTACCTCGTCCACTTCACCGTTCTCGTGGCCGTTCGTGAGGCTCTTCCGCATGCCCATCCTATCCTTCAGGGACTTGCAGCGTTCGGCGTTTCACTCCTGTGGGCCCTCGCCATCCATCGCTTCGTGGAACTTCCCGCCTCCCGTTTCTTCCGTCGGTCCAAACCGCCATCCACCGGCGCTGCATGAAAAAAGGAAGCCGGACAAGTCCGGCTTCCTCGTTCCATGAATGGTGCTGAAGTCGCGGATCAGCGCGAGCGACGGCGGTACCCGAGGAAAGCAAGACCGGCAAATACGCTGCCGAGGGCAAGCGATGGCTCTGGAGCAGCGAGGCCCGCGACGTTCGCCGCACCGATCTCGACGGCAAAGACCACGTCATTGTAGTCGCGGTCACCGCCGTTGTAGAGGTCTTCAAAGCCGATCAGCAGGAAAGCCGAGCCATCGGGAGCGAGGCTCACCGCATGCACCAGGCCATCGCGATTCTGGCTCTGCTGCGTGGAAAACACATCGGAGCCCCCGTTCGCGCCATCGGCGATCAGGAAGAAGTCGAGCTGCGAGCCCGCCGTCAGGGTGCCAAGGTCCACGAAGTCACCGGCTGCCAACGGTGCCCACGAGGCACGATCCGCACTACCGTTCCCGCCGTAGCCGCCATTGCTGGACGCATCCGGGAAAATCAACGCCGCATCGGAGGAATTCACCCCGCCGCCAGTGGTCGAGAAGCCAAGCGTGTTGTGATAGCCGGCACCTTCACCGACGAAATACACGCGGACGCTCGAGTCATACTTCAGCGTCAGCTTGCTCGGGTCGAGGTGCATGGCCGACAGGCTCTGCGCCGCATGGGCTTCGGTCAGGCGGTCGTTCATGATGTTCACGAACGAACCCAGCGTGTTCGACTGGAAGTCGGCGGACCGGGAGTCCGACCCTGCGAGTTGCACCGGCGAGGTGATGTCCAGATTGAAAGGGCGGGAAGCGGATTGCACCGGACTGTCTTCGGCGACAGCGAACGAAAGAGCGGCGAACCAGACGGGGAGGGCGAGCGTTGCAGTTCTCATTGGCGAGACTTGACCATGTCCCGGCTGGCTTTTCAATCCTGTGGCTTCACGCAATCAGGTAGATCCGCTCCTACGCGATCGCGTTTCCTACTACCTTTACAGTATTTTAGACCAGTCCGCCGTCCCCTCCCCTTCCAGCCCCCCCGAAGCACGCCAAACGAAGAGGGGCCCGGCGAACCGGGCCCCTCCCTGGGGTTTTTGCAATGACAGGCCGGATTCAGATGGATCAGATACGGGTGCGACGGCGGTAGCCAAGCAGGGCCACACCGGCGAAGGCGCTGCCGAAGGCCAGCGAAGGCTCAGGGGCGGCGAGGCTGGCAAGGTTCGCCACGTTTTCGCGGCCGATCTCCACGGCGAATACCAGGTCGTTGTAGTCGCGGTCGCCGCCCTTGAAGAGATCCTCAAAGCCGATCAGCAGGAAGGACGAACCTTCCGGAGCGATGCTGACGGCGTGCACCAGACCATCGCGGTTTTCGCTCTGTTGGGTGGTGAAGACGTCGCGGCCGCCATTCACGCCGTTGGCGATCAGGAAGAAGTCAAGCTGCGAGCCGGCGGAGAACTTGCCGAGATCCACAAAGTCACCGGCCAGCAGCGGATTGTCCGAGTTCCGCTTCTCGTTGTTGGACGAAGCATCCGGAAAGATCAGCGCCGCGTCCTTCGCGTCGATTCCGCCACCCGTCGTGGAGAAGCCGAGACTGTTGCGGTAACCGGCACCTTCACCCACGAAGTAAACCCGCACGTTGGAATCGTAGGCCAGGGTCAGCTTCGAAGGGTCCAGCCGCGAGGCCGAGAGATCCTCAATCGCCTTGGATTCCGCGAGGCGCTCGTTCACGAGCTTTTCGAAACCCGGAAGGATGCCTTTCTGGAATTCCGCGGAGGAGGCGCTCGATCCCGCCAATTGAACTGGTGCCGCGATATCAAGCTTGAAGGGGCGAGCCGCCGACTGCACCGGGCTTTCCTTGCCCTCGCCATTCTTTATTTCCGCGTCGCGCCTGGCGGATTCCTCCTTGGCAATTTCGGCCGACTTGGCGGCGGCTACCTGCTTCGCCGCTTCAGCAGCCTTAGCCTCATCGGAAGACTGGCTCTTTTCGGAATTGGCCTTCTCAGCTTCAGCGGATTTCGAATCAGCTTCGGCCTTGGCGGATTCAGCCGCCTTCTGGACTTCGCCACTCTTGCTGACGGATTCCGCCTTGGCTGCTTCGGCTGCCTTGGCTAGCTTGGCATCCTTTTCGGTATCGGCATTGGCCAGGCTGAGGGCGGCGAGGCAGAGGGGAATTACACGCAATGGGTTTTTCATATGGCCGAAATTATCACCCATATGCCCATGGGAGCAATTTCGGACTTTCACGTGATCAGGTGTATTCAATGACTCACGCGATCGCGTTACCTCGAATGGCCGAAAATTCTACTATTTCGCTAGTATTTTGAAATCCGGCCTTCTTGAGACGCTGGCGCGGCCACGCCGGGTGACGCCTCACCGCGTCATCTCCCGCAGTGTCCGCAGCCCCAGCACCGCGACCGGAATTCCCGCCAATGCGCCGCGCCATGCCAGCGAGAAGAAGCTGCTTCCCGACTGGAACGGGAAGGCCACCAGCAAGGCGGCCAACACCGCCGCGAACACCCCCAGGGGCATAATCGTCCCGTGCAGGTGCTCTTTCACGTAGCGCCCCGCTCCCAGAGAAAGCCGTTTCAACGTGAGCGGAATCACCAGTCCCCAGCCAATGGCCACCGTGGGTATCATCGTTCCGATCGCCACGCCCAGCACGCCCCACTTCCACGCCATCACTACGCTGAGGATCAGATTCACGAGCGCGTCGCCCACGGAGATTCCCAGCAGGATACGCTCGTCCCCGCACATCATCAGCACCCGCTTCGAGCAACTGTTGGTGAGCTGAGAACTGTAGATTGCAAACAAGAGCACCTGCCCGACCCAGTAGGTTTCGTGGGGAATTACCTTCAATCCCGTAAGCACCCGGATCAGGGGTTCAAGGTAGGCGGCCGAGAGTGCATAGGCCGGTGTCACCAGCAGGAACGTCAGGCGCGAGCTCCGCAGCAGCAGCTCGCGCAAGCCTTCGTCATCACCACGCGCCTTCAAATCTGCGGCGGCCGGCGAAAGAGCCGCCTGAAGCTGCACACTAAAAAGATTCAGCATTTCCGCCATCTTGTAGCCCGCCTGATAGACCGCCACCGAGGCCACCCCCACCACCACCGAGAGCACCAATTGATCGCTCTTCGACATCAGCAGGTTGCTGAAGGTGATCAGATACGCCGCCACCGAGAATCCCATCTGCGCTTTCACTGACCGCCATTCGAACCACTTCGGCGAAAGCGAAAGCCCCGGCAAACGGCTCAATGACATGAACACGGCCGCTACATTCGGCAGCGCACTCGTGGCGACGCTGATCGCCATCAAGGTGCTGAAACTCCAATGCGCTTCCAAGCCCCAGAAGATCCCGATGAAGTTCAGGATGGTCGATCCCAGGTTGACCCAGTTCGCCAGGTCGATCCGCTGCAGGCCGCGAAGGATTTCCGGGAACAGGCCCAGCGGGAACATCACCGCCATCCCGACAAAGAATACCGTGTAAGCTCTTCCAAACTCCTCCCGCTCGGGTCCGAAGACCTTCACGCCGTCCAGAAACATCCCCTTCCCCGCCAGCAGCGTGGTCATCAAAATCAAACCCAGCCCCACGAAGGTCCAAAAGATCGTCGCCAGCAGCCGGCTGAGTCCGGCCATGTCACCGTGCGCCGACTTTTCCGCGACCGCTTTCTGGGCGGTGAAGCCGAACCCGAAGTCCAGCAGGATGCCGTAGCCGAACAGGGACCAGAGCAGCGACCAGAAGCCGAACTGGGATTGATCGAAGGACTCGAACATCTTCCGGAACAGCACGAGGCCGCTCAGCATCCGCACCGCGACCCCCGCATAGCTGCTGACGGCGTTTTTCCAGAACCGGCGTTTCCATTCGGCCATGATCGTTTTGTTAGAGGGCTGTTGAAACCGTTTGATACTCCTTCACCGCCAAGGCGGCGTGGGCGGACCAGGTGAACTCTCCGGCCCACTTCATGCCCTCATGCCCACGCCTGACCCGTTCGTCTGCCGGCATTTCCGCGAGTTCGCGGAGGGCAGCGACGATGGAGGGCACTTCGAGTCCCTTGAACAGGATTCCCACGGGCCCAGCCACTTCCGGCAGGCTCGTGGCGTCTGCCGACGCGATCCGCGTGCCACAGGCCTGGGCTTCCAGCAGCGGCAGTCCGAAGCCCTCCATCAGCGAGGGAAACACCAGCGCCTCTGCCGCCGCATACCAGAGAGGCAGATCTTCGTTGGTGACGAAGCCTTCCAGTCGGATTCGCTCGCGGCACGGACTCGCCGCCACTGCGGCCTCGATGACCTCGGAGCCATGCCATGGCGCGCCAGGAAGGACCAGTTCGCCTTCGTAGCCGCCGGCCAACAGTTCCGAAAAGGCCTCGATCAGGCGGAGGTGATTTTTGGCCGGATGCTCGAGCCGCGCCACATACAGGAAGAATGGCCGGGTGAGCTTCTTCCGCTCCCGGAAGGCGGACACGTCTTCCGGGGATTGTGGCTTGAACATCGAGTGGTCGATTCCGTTGAATGCGGTTACGATGCGCTCTCCAGGCACGCCCATGTAGCGGATGATGTCCTGCCGGGTGGTCTCGCTCACCGCCAGGATGCGTGGCACGCGGCGGGCGATCCACGGCACCAGTTTCCGACCGAAGAGCCCACGAAAGGCATCGTATTTCCCGCGCAGGATGAAGGGCGCGCAGTCGTGGATGGTCGCCACCTGAGGGATCGGAGAGAATGCCAGCATACGCCGGTAGCTCGGGATGTGCACCACTTGGAAGCCGCCACTTTTCAGCAATCGCGGCAGGGTCATCTGGTGCCAGTGCAGGTTCAGCGGACCTCGCGCATACGGTGGCGGAATCATCATCCAACGGTCATCGGCTACAAAAGGGAACAAGGTTCGATCGTCATCGAGACCCGCCACATGCAGCTCCACTTCCGGATGTTCCGCCACCAGCGCCTCGGCGAGCGAGATCACGTAGCGCCCCACTCCGGAACGCCCGCCCTGGATCATGCCAGCGGAAAGCAGGACCTTCATGCCGCTTCCTTCCATTCGGACAGGACCTGATCGAGACGCAGCAATTTCAAAATCTCACGCACCGCCGATGTCGCTCCCGACAGATACAGTCCGCCGCCTTTGGCCAGCATGCGCTTGTGGAAACGGATCAGCGCCCCCACGGCGCGGCTGTCGATGAAATCGACTTCCGAAAGATCCACCACCAGGGCCTTGCCCGCCTTGGGCTCCGCCTTTTCGAGTTCGGCCACAGCCGCATCGAGATGGATCGCATCCAGCGAGTGCGAGAAGGCGAGTTTCACCACCCCTCCCTCAGCGCGGGTGCGGGCCACTGGCCGGTGATCGGTCACCCGTGCCATGGCTGCGGCCTCGTCATCAACCATCACCACCAGCGAATCCATCTTGGCCGAGGCCAGCGCCTGCCGGACGAAATGGGAGGCCGCGACCACAAACAGGTCTTGCCCGGCGGAGCGGCAGTTCCGCAGCAGGAGCGCCAAACGACCCAAACCGCCACTGTCCATGAATGAAACCGCAGAGGTATCCAACAGCACCGGGCGGTCGATCGTCTCAGGAATGTCGGCCGTCCCGTAGCGCCCCTTTTCCAGCGCGCCGGTCCACCACAGCCGGATCACCTCAGGTGCGATCTGTTTCGGATGCGGGCGGATCCCTTCGATCTTGTCCCGTTTCGAACGCAGGAGCGCCTGCCGCACCGAGGCTTTTGCCAGAAAGCTGAAGTCCTTCGCATAGCGTGAGACGAGTCGCTTCGGGTTTCCAGCCATGCGCCAGAACCATTCCAGGCCGCATCTCTGCATCCAGCCGGGAGCGCGCTTCTGCTTGCCGGTGATGAAGTCGAGGCTCGCACCGACCCCGATGCTGAGGGGAATCCCGGTGTCCCGGTGATGGGCGAAGATCCAGCGCTCCTGCTTCGGACAGCCGAGGCAAACGAGAAGCAACTTGGCCCCGCTCGCCTTCATCTTGGCGCACAAGGCTTCATTGTCCCATTCCACCACCGCCCCCATCGGCGGTGCATCACAACCGGCCACCACGAGACCGGGATAGCGCTCAGCGGCAATCGCTCCGGCCTCTTCCAGGGTCTTCAAATCCGAGCCGAAGAAATACACGGGCAGCCCGTCCTTCGCGCAAATCTCCAACAGCCGCGGAACCATGTCAGAGCCAGCCACGCGCTCCCGCAGGGGGTGCCCGAACAACTTTGAAAGCCACACCAGCGGCATCCCGTCGCACACCACGCAGTCGGCGAAAAACACGATTTTCCGTAGATCGACATCCTCGTCGGCCTGGGTGGTGAAGTCCACGTTGGCCGTTACCAGATAGGAAGGGGTGTTTCCCTTCATCTTCTCACGGCAGTCGACCAGCGCCTCCTCCAGGGTGAGATCGTGAAAGGGCAACCCCAGCAGAACAATGATGGATGGTTCGGGCTTCATAATGTTGGTAAGGGCAACACGTGAAAATTGTCTGGATGAGGAGGGGGTATGTTCATGCCTATGCCTCCAGCAGGGTTTCGATCCGCTTTCCCACGGTGCGCCCGAGGGCATGCCAGGTATAAAGAGATAGGATTGCATCGCGACCCGCCTCGGCCTGGGTCTTCCGCAGGGCGGCATCATCAAGGTAACGGATCACGGCAGCGGCGAAGGACTCCGGGGTATCGGCCAGCAGGAGTTCCCTTCCGTCCGCCAGTTCGAGGCCTTGGGCACCCAATGTAGTGGACACCACCGGGTTCGCCATCGCGAGTCCTTCCGCGATCTTCAGGCGAGTGCCTCCACCGATGCGGAGCGGAACGATCTGCAGCCAGCTCTTTTGGTAATAGGGTCTGACGTCCGGCACCTCCCCGGCAAACTCCACACCGGGAAGGTCCGCATAGGCGCGGATCTTGGCTGTTGGATTCTTTCCAACCAGGATCACCTTGTAATCGGGTTGCTGGCTTGTGATCAAATGGTGGATCGAATCGAAGTACCATCCGAGCCCGTCCGTATTCGGAGTATAATCGAGTGCCCCGCAGAACATGGCGCTCGGATACGGCGTCGGCGTTGGCATCCATTCCGCCGCGTTGAAATAAGCGGTGTTCGCCCCGTTAGCCAAAACGAAGATTCGATCGGCCGGGCCTCCGCGTTCGGTGAGGAAGGTCTTGTCATCCGGCCCGCAGACGATTGTCAGGGCCAACTGGTCCCACACTTCGCGTTCCATCCGCACAATTTTCGACAGGTTCTCCTTCCGTTTCAGCCGTTCCATGAATCCAAGCTCGAGAGTGTTCAACTCCTCCGTCTGGAACAGCCAATCCACCCGGCTGCGATCCATCACCCGCACCGGATGATCTGGAAAGAGCTCCTTGATGTAGGGCCACAGCACGAGATCACAGAACCATACAAAATCGTAGAGCTTGGCCTTTGAGAACTCCCTGAGGGAATCCCGCACGGCATCCGACCACCAGTGACGCACCGTTACTGGGACCGGATTCCAGATTCGCTCGGTCCAGAAGGGGGCCCACGCGGGATGCTGGAATGGTTCGAATTTCACCCGTTCGCAGAATCCCTCGAACCGCGGCGCATGACCGGCATCGGTCTGCTCCGAGGAAAGGCAGAAGAGATCCACCTGATACTGCGTGCCCAGTTGTTCCAGCAGGTGATAGACACGCTGGTACGTCCCCCGCTGCAACGGCCAGGGCACATAGGGTAGGACAACAAGGCAGGTTTTCATCTCGTCGGCGAAATCGGTGATTCTCACGCCCGGGTCGGTCAGCCGGGCCGGCACTTCTAACAGTAGAACTGCCACCAGCGGAAATACGTATCCTCCCACGGCACCTTCCCCGGCAAAAACCGCCCCGCATTCCCTCCCAACCCTAACAGGCATGGCAGCGCACGCATTAGCGCGCCGCGCGGATAGTCAGACCACGGCCTCAGGCACGCCTCCCGCTTCATTCGATCCCGTGCCGCCAGGGCAACGTTCCTCCACATCGGTGTGTCCGGGAATACTCGCGGCAAGTCGAGGTAACCAGCCAGGGTCAGCCTTGGCATCGACAATCTCGAGGCCTCCACTTTCAGGAAAACTTTCAGCCAGGCATCCGCCAACCGTTTGGACTCGCTGCGGATCTCCGCCGCTTCGAGCACCGGCGTCACCGGCCTGAACTTGAACTCCACCGCCTCCGCATGCCACTCCTTCAATTCCTTGTCGGCATCGGTGCTGGCAAACGAGGCACCCCGCTCGCGGCAACGTGGCACGTAATCGCCTTCCAGGCACAGCAGGGCATCTCCCAGGGCCAGCTTCAGCTTCGCGTGGTTCCGCACCACAAACACCGGGTCGGTGGTCATCTTCGATCGCGCAAAATAGAGTCCGCTGGCCCGATTCCAGAGCAACCGCGCCGCATCCTCCGCTCCGATACTGCCAAAATCCACGCGACCGTTCAGCACTTCGAGAAACGAGGCTTCCCCCGCCACCGTCACATGCCCCCCCACCAGATCGGCGAACATCATCGTGCCAAGGCCCTGGTTCACATCCTCTTCAGGAAGGCGCTTGATCTCGACGTCCGCGCCTAACAATTCGGTCTCATCCTTCTCGATCGAGGCGCACCAGGACACCAGATCCGGATCATCCGGTGTGTCGGAGAACAGAAAGTAATCGAGGTCATTGAAAAATCCCGGACCTTTCGGGCCGTTCGTCACGCCTCCTTCGCCACGACCATAGCCGCCGCCCAATACAAGCGAGGACGCCTTTCCCGATATTTCCGCCCAACGAGCCCGGACCCGGTCAAAATGCTCCTCCAGACGCGCCGCCAATTCCGGATGAGAACCTTCAAAATAGCGGGGGGGCATGAGGTCGGAGCGGTTCAGTCTTTGGCGACGATTTCAAAAAATCCGTGCACACGGACGAGTTCGAGCACGCTCAGCACGGAAGGTGCCACCCCCTTTAAAATCACCGGACGCCTTTCCTCCGGCAGCAGATTGTTCACATGCAACAGGGCTCCAACACCCGAACTGTCGATGAATTCCACCGGGCTGCAGTCGATCGTCACGCGTCCGTCCGAGCCTTCCAGGGCATCCGCCACATACTGGCGGAATCCAGCCGCCATCGATCGGTCGAGCACGGGTTGCGCCAACCGGATCTCAGTCATACCGGTGGAATTTTTAATGGTGATGCCCATGAGGAATTAAGCAGAGACGAATTTTTAAGAACTCTTAATGAACTGCCTTCCCAAGGGCAATCAAATACTCTATTGACCCGGTCGAATTCAATGGACCACCGATGAATCACCCCATGAATGAAGATCCCCTGACCTACTGGAGCAGGGCCGTGGAGAGCGGAACTGTGGATCGGTGGAACCGCACGGCCCGCCGGAAGATGAACGTGTGGTGCCTGACCGTGCGTATCGCCAGGGGACTCAAGCGCGGCCTGGACATCGTCGGCGCGCTCGGCGCGTTGATCGCTTTTTCCCCAATCTTTGCCATCACCGCCCTCTTGATCAAACTGGAGGACCGTGGCCCGATTTTCTTCCAGCAGAAGCGCGTGGGTGAAGGTGGTCGCCTCTTCGGCATGTGGAAGTTCCGCTCAATGGTGCCGAACGCCGACAAAATGAAAGACCATATCCTGGCCACCAACCAGCATGGGGAGAACGCGGTGACCTTCAAGATGAAGGACGACCCGCGCATCACCCGCATCGGGAAGTGGATCCGCAAGCTGTCGGTCGACGAGTTCCCACAATTCTATAACGTCCTGCGCGGTGACATGTCCCTGGTCGGCCCGCGCCCTCCGGTTCCCCGTGAAGTCGCCGCCTACAAGGCGATCCACCTGCGCCGCCTCCGCGTGAAACCCGGCATCACCTGCCTGTGGCAAATCGGTGGCCGGGCCGAAATCGACTTCGAAGGCCAGGTCCGGCTGGACCTCCAGTATATCCGTTCGTCATCGCCATGGATGGATTTGGTGATCCTGCTCAAGACCGTCCCCGCTGTCCTCTTTGGGAAGGGAGCTTACTGATCCGCCATGATTCCTTCACCCGTCGTCTCCGCCGGCACCCTCGACCTGCTCCTGCCTGATTCGGCCGCGATCGACACGGTCCGGCGTCATCCCTTGCCATTCCCGCTGTGGATCATCGGTGACCAATGTCTCCTTTATCATTGGTTCGACCATGCGGTCAACGAGGGCTTCGAGCACGTCCGCATCCACGTCACCGACCGGCCCGCTGCGATCCGCCAAGCGGTCAAGGCCGCCACGCTCTGGCCGATCCGTTTGGAGGTGGTGACACTTCGTTCCGCAGAGGAAGCCCCCTCCGGCGCCACGACCGTTTCGGGACTTCCTGGCAGCAATGGGTCCGACGTCCCCACTGACGAATGGGCGCTCCTTGATCACGCGAGAAACCTCGGCACCGACTGGCTCGAGGACCTGCAAGCCGATCCCGCCCATGACCTGCTGCGCATTGGAGCCTCCTGCCGGATTCATCCAGGCGCCCTGCTTTTCCCCCCTTATTTCATTGGCGACAATGTCTTCATCGGTCCGGGCTGTGAAATCGGGCCGAACGCGATCATCGGCTCGGGCTCAATGCTCGCCGGGGCAAACCGTGTGGTGCGCTCGGAGATCGCGCCCCACACGTTCCTCGGCCCGATGACCGCCTTGGAAGACTGCCTGTTGGATGGCGGAGTCCTTTTCAACCGTCGGCACCGCGCCCGCATCGACCGCCTGGACTCCCACCTTTCCTCCAGCCTGCTGCCAGACGCCCGGCGCACCAGTCCAACCTGGCAAGAACGGCGACTCGCCCGGCAGATCGCCAAGCGGCTAGGTCCCGCCGTGCAGGCAGACACCATCCAACTTCACGATGGCCATTCCATCCCGGGCGGTCTGCCCGAAGAACTCACCACCCGGGTCCGCTGGCTCGGTGAGGTCGCTCGCGGAAAGATGCGGCTGTTCGGGGTCCTGCCGCGCACCCGCGCAGAGATGGATCGCCTCCCGCCGGAATGGCGCAGCGCGCTCGAACATGCCCCGATTGGTGTATTCTCCTATGCGGACTGCCACGGCTGCCACACGCCAGCCGACCCGGACGAAGCCCTCCATGCCGTCTATCAGGCTTCGCTGGATGACGAGATTCTGCTGCCGATCCTGCGCGACTTCGTCACCAGCCTCCAACCGGGTGGATTCGACTCATGAGCGCGCTCCCCGTACCAACCGAGGTGACCCGATTCCGGCTCGCTCCGGATCCGCAACTGGTAGGACCGCTTCGCCAGCGCTTTATCGAGGATATTTCAAACGGGAATCTCGAGGAAGAGTCCGTGAGAGGCTGGGGCATCGCGTTCAATGAAATGGTATTCAACGCCATCCACCACGGCACCGGGGGAATTACGAATGCCTTGATCACTGTCGAATGGTCCTTGGAGGACGACGCGATCACCCTCGCAGTCGAGGATCCGGGGCCGGGACCGCCGGATTCCATCCTACTACATCCATCGTTGCCCGTGGATCCGCTCGCCGAATCGGGGCGCGGGATCTTCCTGCTGCATTCCTTCGCCGACGATCTGCGTGCCTTCCGCGGCCGGAAAGGGTTTCGTCTCGAACTTGTCAAACGCCACCCCGGACTCGGGCGAATTCTCGGCATCGGCCCGGAGATGCAGCAGGCACTTGAAGAGCTCTCAACCTGCTACGAAAGCCTCTCCATCTTCTACCGCCTGGCGCAGAACCTTCAGGAAAACTCGGGGCTGGCCGCCTTCATCAGCCGCGCCCTTGACGATTTCCTGCGGCTTCACCCCTTCCACCGTGTCTTCCTTCTGGGCTCAACGTTGATGCCGACGACGGTCAGGGAAGCTCTCGCCAACGAGCCTTGGTTTCTGCACGCCGATGACGCCCATGGTTCCATGGCCCACCTCGCCACCATCCAGCGCGAGCAACTTTGGGACCACCCTGATGAGCTGAAGCTGGACAACACGGCTCCGGTGATGCTGCGGAACCCACATGCCGGCTGTATCCTTCCGGTCACATCGGTCGACTTGCGTTTCGGCAGCCTCGTGGCACTGGGAAAAGAAGGGCAGAAGAGCTTCAGCTCCGGTTCGCTCGCCATCCTGCGCACCCTCGCCGATCTCTGCGGCATCGCCTGTGCCAATACCCACCTGGGAAAGCTCCGCGACCAGACCCAGAAGGAACTTGGCGAGCTTGAAATCGCAGTGGAAATCCAGAAGTCGCTGCTGCCTATCCTTCCGCCGCCGCTCTCGCCGCGATGGAATGTCCGTATCGACCATGAGAGCTCGCTCCAGGTCGCCGGGGACTATGCGATGGCGGCCACCGACTCGGCGGGGAATCTGGTATCGGTCATCATCGACGTCATGGGGAAGGGAGTGTCCGCTGCGCTACTGGCCAGCATCTTCCGCTCGGCCTTCGAACTGTCCTTGGACAAAGGGACTGCCGCCGAACTGCTCGCCACCATCAACCGCCATCTATGCTCGCAGTTGGGTGACCTGACGATGTTCATCACCTGTGCGTTGGCTCGGTTCATCCCAACGGAAAACCGTCTTGATTTCGCCAGCGCCGGACACTGCCGCACGCTACTTTATTCGGCCGACGGGGGTCGCCGCTTTCTGGAGCCATCCGGGCCGCCGCTCGGTATCATGCCTGACGTTTCGTATCAAAGTGACGTCATCCCGGTAGAGGGCGGTGAGCGAGTTGTTTTCCTCACGGATGGGTGCTACGAATGGGATCGTCTTTCGGGTTCCGAAGCTGGCTGGAAGCGGTTCCTTGACCTCGCGGATTCCTTCCAAGGCAAGCCTGCGGCCGATTTCTGGATCGCCCTGAAGCAACGCATCCATGCCGCCGCCGGTGCCGTGCTTGAAGACGACTGCACCCTCCTCACCCTTGATTTACTGCCATGATCCGCGTGCTCGTTGCTGAAGATGACCTGATCACCTCGCGTCTCTACCAGATGCATTTCCAGAGAAACGGCATCGCCGGGTCATTCTATACCACTGGCAAGGGGATTCTCGATGCCGCCTCCGTCCATCCGTTGCCCGAGGTGGTGGTGCTCGACTTTGAATTGCCCGATCTGCGGGGGCTCGAAGTCATGCGGACGCTGCACGCCATCCCCGGATGCGAAGGCATTCCGGTAATTTTTGTCACCGGCCGCGCGACCCAGGGACTGGAGGCCGACCTGCGCGAGGCAGGTGCGGTCGCCGTGCTCGGCAAGCCGTTCTCCCCGCTCGAACTGATCGAGCGCATCCGCCAACTAGCCCGGCCCTCCACCTCATGAAAGCTCGCGTCGACCTCTTTATCTTCGCCGATGCCCTGGGCTGGGAAATTGCGCGCCGCCGGGATTTCGCGGCGGATCTGCTGCCGGTCCGCAACCACTGCGACACGCTCCTCGGCTATTCATCCACCTGCGATCCCACGATCCTCACCGGCGCGCTGCCGCAGGATCACGGTCATTTTTCGTTCTTCATCAAGGCGCTGGACAAGTCGCCCTTCACCCCTCTCAAGGCCCTCGGCTGGCTGCCTGAGATCGTGGCCGGACATCACCGGGTGCGGAACAAGGCCTCCAACTTTCTCCGCAAACGGCTCGGCTACACCGGCTATTTCCAGCTCTACAGCGTGCCGTTTTCGAAGCTGCCTTACCTGGACTACAGCGAGAAGATGGACATCTACGAACCTGGCGGTATCACCGGCGGGCAGAAGACGATCTTTGAACACTGGCAGGCATCCGGCAAACCCTGGGCGCGATCGGACTGGCGGGCCGGAGATGAAGCCAATGTGGCGCACGCTCTGCAGGAACTCGACAAGGGAGAGACCGAGCTTCTCTACCTCTTCACCGCCAAGCTGGATGCGGTGATGCACCGCTACGGCACCGACCACCCCGCCGTGGATGCCGCTTACGATGCCTTTGCCAGGGATCTGCGCCGCCTCGCTGATACCGCTGCGAAGCGCTACAAGGAGGTGCGCATCCACCTGTTCTCCGACCATGGCATGGCGAACACCATGATCTGCTCGGACATGCTGCCGCGCTGGAACAAGCTCGGCCTGAACTACGGGCGCGACTACATCGCCGTGTGGGATTCCACGATGGCGCGCTTCTGGTTCGCCAACGATCAGGTCCGCGAGCAGGCGACCGCCTGGCTGGCCGCCCAGCCCGACGGTGAAATCCTCAGCGACGAGCGCCTGGCCGGCTATGGCTGTCTGTTCCCCGATCGCCGTTACGGCGAGCTGTTCTACCTGCTGCCGTCCGGTTCGTTGTTCGTGCCATCCTTCCTCAACCAACGGAAGGTCACCGCCATGCACGGCTACGCGCCCGAGCATCCGGACAGCGCAGCCGCCTGGCTCACCAATGCCGAAACCCTTCCCGTGACCGCCCTCACCGGCATCTTCCCGGTGATGCTCGCCGCCTCCCGCGCATGAACAAGCCCGACCGTATCCTCCACGTGCCCCGGCGCTTCGCCACCGACGAGTGGGGAGGTACGGAAAGTGTCGTATTTCACCTCTGCGAGGAGCAGCGCCAGGCTGGCCTGCGCCCGGAAATCCATACATCACGAGCGCTGTGCGCCACTCCTTCGGAAATCTGGCGGGACATTCCGATTCGCCGCTACCGTTACAGCTATCCATTCCTTGGCCTGAGCAAGGCGGACATCCATACGCTCGACAAAAAGGGAGGCAACCTTCTCTCGCTCGACCTGTTCGCCCACCTGCTCGCAGCGAAAGATGTGCGCGTCTACCACGCCCACGTGCTCAAGCGCATGGGCGGCGCGGTCTTCACCGCCGCGAAGTTGCAAAAGAAACCGTTCGTAGCCACCTTGCACGGCAACATTTTTGACGTCCCTGCGGATGAGGCCGCTTCGATCGTGCAGGCCCAGCAGGGCCACTTCGAGTGGGGCAAGCCGTTTGGTGCGCTGTTCCGTTCGCGTGCCCTGCTCGATGAGGCGGATGCGGTCCTCTGCGTGGGCCATTCTGAATACGAAAAGGCCAAGCAGCACCTGAAGCACGACCGCGTTCACTACCTTTCAAACGGCGTCACGCCCGAGTCGTTCAAGGATGGCGATCGTCTGGCCGGGCGGACGGAGCTCGGCTGGCCGGAAGATGCTTTTGCCTTCGGGTGCTTGAGTCGCATCGATCCGCAGAAAAACCAGCTTCTGCTGGTGGAATCTTTTGCCGCGCTGGTGACTTCAAATCCTTCGTGCCCCTATCGCCTCCTGCTGGGTGGCCCGCGCACCGATGACGGCTATTACCAGCGCATCGTGGATCTCATCGCCAGCCATGGGCTGCAAAAGCAGGTGAACCTGATCCCGGCGGTCGTGGCCGAATCGAAGCAGCATCGCGATTTGCTGGCGGCCCTTGACTGCTTTGTACTGCCCTCGCGCCATGAGCCCTTTGGCATCGTGGTGCTGGAGGCGTGGGCCTCGGGACTGCCTGTGATTGTGTCCGATGTGGGTGGATTGCAAAGGCTCGTCGATCATGAGCGGGATGGCCTGCGCTTTGCTTCGAACGATGCCGCAGCCCTGACAACCTCCATGAACCGCCTCGCGACCGAACCCGGCCTTGCCCCCGCCCTCGCCTCAAGCGGCCACGCCAAGACCCTCGCCGACTACACATGGAAAGCCGTCTCCGCCCGCCTCGAAGACGTCTATCAGGCTGCCGAAGCCCGCTACAGATGAATCGAAGCAATCGGAAAATGGACCGCAGATTTCGCAGATGACGCAGATTAATTTAAGAAAGAACATTTAGTACCTCTTCTCGTCCAATCTGGGTCATCTGCCAAATCTGCTGCCAAATTCTGCATCCTTCAAAACGCCCTATTTATCCACCCATGCCAGAACTTCCCAAAGCCGTATCCGTCGTCATGCGCTGCATGAACGAAGGCTGGGCCGTCGGTGATACGCTCCGCATGCTCAAGGAGCAGGACTTCGACGGCGAGATTGAGCTCATCGTCATCGACTCCGGTTCCACCGATGGCTCGCTCGAAACGATCCGGAGCGCAAATCCGGCGAAGGTCATCGAGATCAAACCCGGCGAATACATCCCCGGGGTGGTCATGAACCGCGGCGCGCGTGAGTCTTCCCATGACTGGATCGTCTACCTCAATGCGGATGCCACTCCCGTCGGCCGCGATTGGCTTAGCAATCTGCTGCTGCCCTGTGTGACAGCGCCGAAATTCGGTGCGGCTTTTTCCCGTCAGGTGCCGCGCCCCGATTGCGAGGCGGTATTCGCCCACGATTACGACCGCTGCTTCGGGCCCAACCGCGAATCGAAGAGCTGGGCTCACTTTTTCAGCATGGTCAGCAGCGCCACGCACAAATCCGTGCTGGCCGAACAGCCGTTCCGCGAGGACCTCCAATATGCCGAGGATGACGAATGGTCACGCCGGCTGCTGGCGAACGGCTACGACGTGATCTTCGCCGACGAGTCGATCGCCATGCACTCACACAACTACACGGTGAAGCAATGCTACAAGCGCGCCTTCGGCGATGCGAAGGCGATGGCGGCCACCAGCGAAGTGCCGCCTCGGAACGTGAACCTGCCGGTGTTTGTAGGGCTTGGCTGGTTGCGTGATTTTCTCAAGGACACCGCCTGGTGCCTGAGAAACGGACGCATCACCGGCATTCCCCATGCCGGGGTGGTCCGCATGGCCCAACGACTGGGCCGCCGCAAGGGTCACCATGTCGGCTGGCATTACTACGGCCGCGACAAATCCCCAGCCACCCAAAACGCGTGAAGATCCTCGTCCTCTCCAACCTCTATCCGCCTCACGAGATCGGCGGCTATGAAATCCGCTGCCGCGACATCACCGAGCGGCTGAAAGCACGGGGGCATGACCTCCGCGTGCTCACGTCGGACCATGAGGTCAAAGGCCGCGCCGGAGAAGGTGACATCCCGGTTTCGCGCCGTCTGCGCATTCATGGCATGTATGGCCATCCATGGCTGCCGATCCAGCGCCTGCATGCCCTTGAAAAGCACAACCATGAAGTGCTTCAGGAGGAGATCGAGGCCTTCAGGCCCGACCTTGTCCACGTCTGGAACATGGGAGGTCTTTCCAAATCCCTGCTGCACCGGCTGGAGCAGGGAAAAACTCCGATGGTCTATGATGTCTCGGACCACTGGATCGCCCGCAGCCTCAAGGCGGACGTGTGGTTGTCCTGGTGGAATGCCGGCGGTTCGCTTGCCCGCCGGGCCGGACGCGCGTTCCTCAGCGCGATTGGCGTCCGATCTTCACTGGATCGCACCACACCCACCACGAGCTGGGACATGCTGCAGTTCAAGACGATCTACTTTTGCAGCGCCTTCATGCGCGACCACACCGCATCGAAAGGATGGCCGGTTTCCCATGCGGAGGTTATCCACTGTGGCATCGACACCGATGCGTTCGAGGTCAAGACCTCGCACGAAACGTTCAGCCGCCTGCTGTGGGTGGGCCGCCTGAATGACGACAAGGATCCCTTCACCGCGATCCGCGCACTGGCGGAAGCCCGCAAACGCGGCATGACCGAACTCACGCTCGATCTCTATGGGGGCGGCACTCCTGAGGATCTGGCACGGGTCGACAAAGAAATCGCCAAACTCAGCCTTGCCGGAGTGGTGAAGCGCTGCTTCGCTCCGGCGTCGGAAATGCGGTCGTTGTATGCCCGCTACGACGCCCTTCTTTTCACCTCGAACTGGGGTGAGCCGTTTGCGCTCACACCGCTGGAAGCGGGAGCGTCCGGGCTCCCGGTCATCAGCTCGCTCGACGGTGGCCAGGCCGAACTCGTGCGGGATGGTGAGAATTCCATCGCCGCCAAAGCAGGTGATCCCTCCAGCTACGCCGATGCCATCGCCCGACTCGCGGCGAACCAGACTCTTCGCGAGAAGATCGCCATCGCCTCGCTGGTGGATACCCGCGAACGTTTCAACCTGGACACGATCACCGGCAGCATCGAACGGGTGCTGGTTTCCGCCTGCGGGCGAAACAAGCCTCCTCCGTAACTACTGCTCTTCCAGTAGACCGACCTCCAGCAGGACACTCTCAAGCGCGTCGGGCGTGATCGGCTTCGGGACATGGTGGTCCATGCCGGCCTCGAAACAGGCCTGGCGATCGCTCTCCATTGCGTTTCCAGTCACGGCGATCAGCGGCAGTCGGGCCGCCTCGAGGCCGGCCTGCCCCGAGCGGATCCGCTTCGCCACTTCCACGCCGTCCAGGCCCGGCATGCGCATGTCCAGCAGGACGGCGTGTGGCAGGGGATCCGCTGCGAGCAGGTAGTCCAGCACGGCCGGACCATCGACCACCAAATCCACTTCAATTCCGAGGCGCCGGAGCATCAGGGTAATCAGGCGGGCGTTGATCGGTTGATCTTCCGCCACCAGGACACGGCAGGTTTCATCGAGCACCGAACGCTTCGCGCGCATCACTTTCGATGCAACCTGCTTCGGAGCGTCGGCTGGCAGCAAAGGAATCCAGAACGTGAAATCGGCCCCCTCCTCCGAAGACTCCGCCTTGATCTTCCCGCCCATGGCGAGCACCAACTGGCGACAGATGGCCAGGCCCAGTCCCGTGCCCCCATGTTTCCGGGTCGAGGAAATGTCCGCCTGATAAAATGGCTCGAACAGACGTTCCTTCTCCGACGTGCTGAATCCCGGACCGGTATCGTGGATGGAGAAAAGGAGGCGTACGCCATCTTCAACGTCCAGCCGCGCATTCACCACTCCCTCCGAGGTGAACTTGATGCCGTTTCCGATCAGATTCATCAGCACCTGGCGCAGGCGCGCCGGATCCCCCTTCACCTGCGCCGGAACTTCGGGGGCAATGGCCATGGCGAGCGTAAGATACTTTTCCTTCGCGCCTGCCTGATGCAGGGCCACGGTATCCGTCAGGAGCTTGCCGGGGCTGAACACCACATGCTGCAGTTCCAGCTTGCCGCTTTCAATGCGGGAGAAATCGAGGATGTCGTTGATCAGGCCCAGCAGGATATCCCCGCTGTGGCGGACCATCGAGAGGTGCTCATGCTGGACAGGACTGAGCGGACCCGCCTCCAACAGACGAGAGAAGCCGATGATGCCATTGAGCGGCGTCCGGATCTCGTGGCTCATCGTTGCTAGGAAGAGCGACTTGGCCTCATTGGCGCGCTCGGCTTCTTCCTTGGCCCGGCGAACCTCCCGTTCCGCTTCCTTGCGGGTGGTGATGTCCCGCAGGATCTTCTGAACCAGCACCTCGCCCTTGAATTCGAGCCGGCTTGCGGAGATCTCCGCCGGAAAGGTAGATCCGTCGGAACGCACCAGGTTGCTTTCAAAGTGGGCCTCCCCATGCAAATGCACATCCCTCATGGCCGTCGTGCCCTCCTCGCGGGTGGATTCCGGGTAAAGAGAGAGGACGTCCCGACCGACGAGTGCTTCCTTTTTGGCGATCAGCAACCGGCAGGCCGCACCGTTGGCTTCCACAATGCGACCCTCCTTGTCATGCAGGAGAATTCCGTCGAGGGATTGTTCGAAGACCAGCCGGAAGCGGAGTTCGCGCTCCATCACCTCCGCCTCGCGCTGGCGGCGCAGGGAAATATCCCGGATCATGCCCTGGACGTGGGCGACTCCATCGATCTCGAAGCGGCTCGCCACCACCTCCGCCGGAAACGTGGTGCCATCCATGCGCCGGAAATCCAGTTCCGCCCGACAATAGCCACTCCGCTTCAACTCTCGAAAGGACGTCCTGGCGGCCGCTTTCGATTCCTGGGCGATCAGGCCCGGCAGTTTCATCCGCAGCAACCAGCCCCTCTTGAAGCCAAACAGCCGCTCGGCAGCCGGGTTCGCCTCGCGAATCCGACCCCGGAAATCGTGAATCAAGATCCCATCCAGAGACGACCGGAAGAATGCACCCAGCTTGGCCTCGCCTTCCTCCAGGTCGCGATGGGAGCCATGGCGGTCATCCTCCCGCTCAATGGCTCTCGCCAGCAAGGCGAGCAACCTCAGCTCCGTCCGATCCGGAGTGTGATCCGCCTCGAAAAGGACTGCCAAGGAGCCGACCGTTTCGCCCTGTCGGGTGACCGGCTGGCCCACGTACGTCCGAAACGATCCCAATCGCAGAAGTGGGTCGGTGTCCGCGTACGGATTTTCTTCCAAATTCCCAATCACCCGGCAGGGCCCATCCTCCGCCACCATCACGCGTTCGTAGCAAATGCTGCCGGTGACCCGGCCCAGCACTTCCACTCCCGCTGGCACATGCCAGCGGCACCGGCGCCACAATTTCCCCGATCTCAGTCTGGAGAAAATCGCGGCGTTCCCACCCAGCATCTCGCCTGCCGCCTGCACCAGCGACTGGACATTCGCCTCATAGTCCCCGCCCAGCCCTCCCAGCACCTGCATCAGGCCCTCCAGCAGCCGCGAATCCCGCCCCGAAGCAGAATCCGGGATTGTTTCCGTAGGTTGGGCGAAGGGATTCATGACGGGAACAAGCGGGCCGCCCGCCGGGCGGGCCGGGCGGAGTCTTTCCCAAAAGGGCGCGTTCGGCAACCCGTGACCATGCATTCCTGGCAAACCTGCACGCCTGCACTGCGAATCCGCGGACGATCGCTTGACAGCAACTTGGCGTCATTCCTAGATGCGAGGACATTCGCCCCATCTCCAGTCATGGCCTCCATCCTCGATTTGAATCATCTCGCCATCATCGGCGGCCATCATGATCCGGAACTGCGGGAGATCATTGATGATTTTGTCACAGAATTATCCGTGCATCTCAAGCATGCCACAGCGCTGATAGATGACAAAGCATCGCCACCCGGAGAGATCCGTGAGCTGGCGCACAAGATCCGGGGCATGGCGGGCTCACTCGGTTTCCATCCGCTAGCCCAGCTTGCGGCGGAGCAGGACCATGACAAACCTGTGGGATCCGCCAGCGAATGGCTTGGCCGCCTTCGCGAGCAAATCGGCCTGGCCATCACCGCGTGGGACGAGCTGAAGAATCCGGGACAGGTCTGAGCGTTTCCATGTTTTCATGAACCACCGTCTGGTGTCGGTCCACTGTTCCGGTGATCGCGCCGGTAACAGGCAGGGGCCTTGCCCGTGAGTTTGGTAAAGACACGGGTCAGATAGAATCTGTTAGGGAAGCCGGTCCGTTGCGCGACCACATCAAGTGGAAGTTCGGTCTCCACCAACATCTTGGCAGCTTCGCTGACACGCACGCGGCTGATGAAGCGGGTGGGGCTGACATGATATTCGCGCTGGAAAAGGTCTGAAAGGGCACGCGGCGACACGCCAGCCAGCTTGGCGAGGCCAGGGACGTCCAATTTTCCGGCGAAATTTCTGGAAATATGCGCTGCCACCTTGAGGGCGGAGGAGGAGCGGGGTTGTTCGTCCCAGCCAATCTCCGGCCGGGCGATGACGAGGTGCAGCAGGGCTGCGCTTTGGTGAAAGATGGAAAAGCGATCGCCACGACCCGGTCCGGTGAAGCTGCGGCAGATCCGGTTGATCAACTGGGCTTCCTCGGCCCTCACCTTCAGCACCCGCGGCCCTCCGTGCTTCAAATAAAGACCCACGGAAAATGCCATCCAGAAATGAGGCACGGAACCCAGGCCTTCGGAATCAAACACCAGATGGTCCGGGATCAACACCAGATGATCGGGAGCCAATTCGATCGTCTGATCATTGAACACCACCCGGTGCCCCGACTTGGCATTGTAGTAAAGCCTCCAGAATGGACTGACCGTATTGGGAAAGATCCACCAATCATTGCGTGCGAGGAACCCGATTTCGTGGATCAGGACCTGTTCCGCCGTCACCGGCGGACCCAGCGGGGCGTATTCGATCCCGACCCCCGACCGGGGCTGGTCGTAGGATCCCTGATTCAGTTTCTTCAGGTCAAAAAAAGACACAACCCATAGAGAATCGACGCGGATAGGAGTCAAGACCCGGAAGTGGCCCCCACACCGACCTCCCTCAATCCTGACTGAGAATCAGAAAGGCGTAGGGGGGCAATGCGAGGCCTCCGAGTGGAGCGGGGTGACCGGGCACATTTTCCCGACCTTCGACGGTGATGACCTCGGTGTCATCGAAGTCCGTGCTGTAGCCGGTCCAGTCGGCATTGAAGCGCACTTTCCATTCGCCGCTCGCGGGCAGGGTGATTTCGTAGAAATCATGGGCCTGCGCCGTCAGGTTCAGGACCACGACGGTGCTGTCTCCCGGGCCACCTTCCATCCAGCGGTTCCATGCCAGGACCTTGGTGTCGTGGTTCTGGTGGAAGACGTCCACATGCTGTCCCGTGAGTCCGCGAGTGTGGCCATCCAGATTCCGGCGCAACCGAATCAAATCACGGAACGCACGGCGAATACCGCCGAAGGTGCGCGCCTTCTGCCAATCGAGCACATCGCGATCATCAAACCATCCATTCTCCAGGAACTCCTGACCCTGGAAAAGCATGGGTACACCCGGGGAGGCCAGCATGACGCCGGCTCCCTGCAGGACACGCCGACGGGCCCAGACGCTGTCCGGGTGATCGGCGTCGATTTCCGAGGTCATCCGGCTTTTCCCGTTCGCCACTTCATCATGGGACTCGGTATAGATCACACGCCGGAAGGCATCACCACCTTGGACAGGAACAATGGCAGACACCATTGCGCAAACATCGCGGGCATCGTCGGAAGGGCTCTCCAGAACAGCACGTACTGGATGCACGAAACGCGCTTCCCACTGGGTGTCGAAGCCCGCTCCGCCCTGCTCGATCCAGGTCGTGAGGGCATCATTGTTTCCGAGGTCCTCAGCGATGGAGAGGGTGCGCGGGGAGTGCAGTTTCAGGTCCTTGTTGATCCATTGCAGCACCTGCCAACCGTCCGCGATGTCCACCGACTCCGGGTTGTCGTTTCCTTTTGAGCGTCGGATGTAGCTCACCGCATCCAAGCGCAAGCCATCGGCGCGGAATTCCTCGATCCACATCAGGGCATTGTCGCGGAGGTATTGCCGGACCTCTTCACGGCCGTAGTCCGGTCGGGTGGCACCCCATGGGGTGTCGGCGCGCCAGTCGTTGTAGAAATAGATCCCACCGTTTCCATTCTCGGACCAGCCATCGAATTGCCAGAGGTCGAGCGAATCGGGGCCGAAGTGGTTGTAGACGACATCGAGGATGACAGCGATGCCGAGCTTGTGGGCCTCGCGGATCAATTCCTTCAGGCGATCCGGGCCGCCGTAGCTGGCCTCGACGGCGAACGGGTGGTTGGGGTTGTAGCCCCACGAAGTTTCCCCCGGACATTCCATCGGCGGCATGAGCTCGATGGCGTTTACGCCGAGATCGGCGAGATAAGGCAAGCGCTCGATGACTTTCTTGAACGTGCCGGAGGCTTCCTTTGCCCCGGTCCTGACGCCGAAGGTGCCGACGTGAATCTCGTAGAGGACAACTTCGTTCAACCACGGGGGATCGAAGGTCGTTCCCTGCCAGTCAAAGGTGTCCTGATAAATGATGGCGTTTCCGGTCTCTGGATCGATCGATCGGGCCCGTGGATCGACCTTCAGAAAAGAGCGGCCTTCATAGGTGATGCGTAAGCGGTAGTGATCGTTCACGGCGGCGTCTTCTGCCCAGACGCTCCAGGTGCCACCTTCGCCCGCGACCATCGGCAAGCCGGGGTCTGCCCAATTGTTGAACGAACCGGTCACATGGACGATTTCGGCATGAGGAGCCCAAAGCCCGAAATCGACTCCGGCATTGCGCGGGATCGCTCCGAGGCGGGCCTCCCCTGCCGGATGTGATTCGACGACTACAGGAGCTTCAGGTGGCAGAACGTTCATAGGATCACCCTGCTTCCTAGCGATACCCGTGCCGTCGGCCATTTTCCCGAAGATCCCCGTGGCTAGGGATTTCACGCTCAATCGTCCAATCGGGCGAATTGCAAAAGGGGACGGCTTGATCGCAATTTGCACGCCCCCCCCTTTGGAGAAATGGTGCTTCCTGAGGTTGAAAACGCGCTGGGCCCGGACGATGGTGGGCGATTACTTATGAAAGACCGAACCATGCCTTCCGTGGAATCCATTACGGCGCACGAGCAAGCGGCGTCGGAAATCACCGAGCTGCGACGCAAGGGGGTCCCCTGCCATCTGGAGGACCACCCGAATGCCTCGGGGCATCACCTGAGGGTGGTCCAAGATGAGGACACCCAGCCGAACCTGCCGCCATTTCCATCCGACTAGCGGTTATTTGAACCACTCGCTCAATGGAAGGCGTAGGTAATAGAGGGCACCGCTTCCCTCATAAATGACACCCAAGTGGGTGGCATCGGCCGCAGCCAGGCAGGAGTAGCCGAAACAGGGCCGCGGGTCGTAGAGACGGGCCGCGTTGTCGGGCCAAGTGAGGCCCTGGTCCGTGGACATTTTCACGGTCATTGCCTGACGGCCTTTGGTGGAATCCGGGTTCGAGAAGAATAGGAGATCTCCGTATTTGGGATGATTCCACCGGAAGAGGCTGCCCATGCAGACGGGTTCGCGCAGGGCCTTGCGGTCGGATGGGTGGGGCTGCCAGGTTTTCCCAAGGTCCTTGCTGATCATGACCGTGCGGGAACCGGGGTGGTTGTCGCGGCAGTTGATCATGATGGAGCCATCCGCCAGCTCGACGAGCTGGGCCTCGGTGGTGTCCGGTTTCACGCCAGTGCCAGCGGTCCAGGTTTTGCCGTGGTCCTTCGAGCTGATCATGGTGGACCATGGCTTGCCGTCGGCGCCCTTGAACTGCGCGGGGATCGCGAGCGTGCCGTCCTTCATGGTGATGCCGGTGCCGGGGCCGTCGAAGAACAACTGGCAGACGGGATCCTTGACCTGCTTGGTGATGCTTTCGCCCTTTGACCACGTCCTGCCATCATCATCGCTATGGGCGAGGACGAGTTGGCCGGTTTCATCAGGGGTCATGCCGGGCCCCGAACCGTTCCAAGCCCGCTTGCCATGGCTCCACAGGGCGGCGATCCAGACGCGGCCGGTGGTATCATCGGAGAAAATGCAGGGATCCCCCACCCCGTCGTAGTTGAACTTGGGGTCGTTTCCCATGTCGATGCCGATGCGCATGGGCTCCCAGGTGCGGCCCCCATCGGTGCTGCGGGAGATGCCGACGTCGATATCGCCGGGGAGGTCGCCCGCGCCCTTGTAGCGGACGTCGTAGGCGGCGAGCAAGGAACCAGCCTTGGTACGGACCAGGCCGGGGATGCGATAGGCCTTCGAGTTGTTGTCGCCGGGCTTGCGGATAATGACGCCGATACGCTGCGAACCTTCGGGCGAGGGCACGGCGGGCTGGACCACGGTGCCGCCGATCTTGAGCCGCTTCAAAGAGGCGTCCACGCGACCATCGATATCGGCGTCTTTTTTCATTTCGACCGAGATCCAGAACCAGTGCTCACCAGGCTCCAGCGGGAGGTCGCAGGTGCGGGTGAGGCTCTTCGGTTGGAATTCCAGCAGGGCCTCGCCACCAGCGGAGGCGGGTAGTTCCTTGCCGGCGAAGAGCCTGACACGCTCGACATCCTGGGGACGGGTGGTGCCCTCAAGATCGAGTTCGATGGCTTCGAGCCTGGCTGGCTGGTCGAGCGTTACCTTGAAGCCGAGGACGGGATTGAGGTCCTGACCGATGAAGACGGGGCTGACCGGTTGCGAGGTTTCCACCTCGGCAGCGCGGGCGAGAGAAAGGAGGCAGAAAAGCAGGAAGACGGGTTTCATTTCGGAGAAAGTTCGGAGGTGTAGCGCAGGCCGGTGGTGTCGCCGACGGGGATGAAGGTGAACATCCACTTCCAGTCGCTGCGGCGGTGGGGGATTTTCAGAAGCACCTCGTTCCAGCCCTTGCGAAGCTGGACCGTGGACGGCTCGCGGTAGAAGTAGTCCTCGTTGGTGAGGGCGGTCTCGCTGGTGCGCGGCCGGGTATCCCATTGGGGCGGGGCGACGGGCTGGCCGTTCACGCGACACCAGGGCCTGGTCGGATGCCATTCGCCCTGGATGAACTGGTTGCCGCTGCGCCAGTCGGAGCGCGACGGGCCATCGAAGCCGATCCAGGCGGGCATTGCCTGATCCTTCGGTGACCAAATATGGGTGAGAGCGTAGCAGGTACCCTCGGCTTCCTTCACCGGCGCCCCGAACCCGAAGAAGTGCCGGAGGTGCACGGTGGCCGCGGCGAATTCGCGATCCATCCAGCGGTAGGATTTCCCGTCGAGTTCGTATGACTCCAGTAGTTGGTTTTCCACCGGGAAGGCACGGGCAACATCGCCACCGCTTGGGAAGGGACCGATGATTTTCCAGCGCAGGTCGGTTTGTTTGAGATACGGGAATTCCTTTTCCTTGAAGAAGCGCTCCTTGTGATTGAGGAGGCGGCCTTCGAACTCGCGGAGGCGGTCGAACTCCGGAGTGCCGGGCGGCGGCAGATTCGCCCAGTAGGCTTCCCGGTCATCCTTGTCCACGCCACGCCAGATGGATTCACCGTAGGTGAGCATGGCCGGGTAGACCGGATTTTGTTTCAACTGGTCGCGCTCGTTTTCAATGCGGATGTCCGGCCACGAACAGAGGATTCCACCGAGGGCGCGGTCATCGCCATGCGGGACACGGCACGGCTGCTGGAACAACAGGCAGGAAATCATCTCGAAGGGATCGACGTGATTGAGGTAGGTCGAACGGCTGTCGAGAAAGGGATTTTCCGGTAGTTGCTTCGAGCTGGACCACAGATGGGTGATGCGCTTTTTGTCGGCGGGATCTTCGATGCCGGGCCGCCAGCCGATCACCTCGCGGCCAAGGCTGCGGACGTGGGCCGACATTTCCGGGAGGAAGGTGGCGTCGGTCTTTTCTTCCGCACCGTGGGCCTCGTCGGTACCAAGGTGAATGTAGGGCATGTCCTCCTTCGGCACGAGCGAGGCGAGCTCGGTGAGAAGCTCCTTGAGGAACTTCCGCGTGGCGGGATCGTTCATGGAGGAAATGCCGAGGGCCTTGCGGAAGGCGATGCTGTGGCCGGGCATGTCCATTTCGGGGATGACGGTGATGTGGCGTTCCTTGCAGAAGGCGACGATGTCCTTGAACTCCTGCTGCGTGTAGAGCTTGCCGGACAGGCGGGACATTGAAGCGGGTGAGTCGACTTCCGGATGGACTTTGCTTTCGAGACGCCAACCGGGGTTGTCGGTGAAATGGAAGTGAAAGACGTTGAACTTGTAGCGGGCCATCACCTCCAGTTGCTCCCTGATGAGCTCCGGTGACTGGTAGTTGCGGCCGACATCGAGCATGAAGCCACGCAATTGGAATGCCGGCCAATCCGAGATGGAAACCGCGGGCACTGAGGCCCCCGCTCCACGGAGGGAGATGAGTTGCCGAAACGTCTCCGCCGCGTAGAAGGCGCCCGCGCCATCCGCTGCCGTCACCACGACTCCCTTGTCGGAAATGTCGATCCGGTAAGCGCCTTTCAAGTGGTGGGGATTTTCCACCTCACCCCGCATGAGGGTGACCGTGCCACCGCCGTCGACGCGATGCGCCTTCAGACCGAAGTCCCCGAGAACGGAGATCAAACGGGCGGCATCGGCTGGATCGGCTGTCGAAATCCCAACGTCGGGGGGCAGGGTGAGAGTTCCCTGCGCAGGCGTCACCCTGCACGGCATGGGGATCAACGCCGGCATCTCGGCGGCGGCGATGGCGCAGGAGGCGAGGAGGACAGCGAGCAATCTCATGGGCAATCCTCCTGTATCGCCAGTGGATCACCGGATCTGTCACCGATCGCCTGGTCGGGTCTCCCTACCAGTTAGCGGGGCTGATCCGCCAGCACCGCTTCGGCGAGCCGTTTCGCCACCGGATACTTGTCTGGTGGATGAATTTCCGGGCTATCCCAGCCGATGTCCTCGGTTACAATAAGGTGAGTTCCCGGCACCTCCCGCGCCACCCGAGCCTGGACCTCCCGATACTGCGGCCAATACTGGCGGAGCGGATCGTTGCCCCCGATCCGCGGCAGTTGAATCACATAGAATGGCAACGCGGGCTGTTGCAGGGCGGTCCGCCAGCCGGTGATCAAGTCCTTGAGGATCTGACCGTTCCAGGCGTCATCGAGGCGTTCGGCATTCGTCTCGCCCTGATACCACCATACTGAGTCGAAAGGAAAGGGACCCCACGCACGCACGCCGGATTCAAACAGAAATCCGGGACGGAACGGATGGTTGCCCTTTGGATTGGAACCGAGGTTTTCCTTGGCACGCTTTTTGACCCACGAGGAAATTTTCTCATCATCGAGCCACTTCTCTCCCAGCAAGCCCTTGTAGGCCGGACGGGATTGCAGCACATCGAGTGGCAGCCACGCTTCGGTCTCCGAACCTCCCACCGCATTCTCCACGAGTCCGACGGGGATTTTCACTTCCTCCTGGATCATGCGACCCGCCCACCAGGCGATCGCGGAAAATTCAGCCACGGACTTCTTCGAGGCGATTTCCCAGCCACCGGTGAAATGATCCTTCACGTTCAGCCGGGCGAGAGTGGCGGTATCGAAGGCCTGGGCACCGGTGGGTGCGGCGGTGAGGTTACACAAACGGACGAGCGTGTAATTTGCAGCGACGACCAGTTCATCCTTTCCGCGAACGGCACGGCTCAACGGAAAATCCATGTTCGACTGTCCGGAGCACAGGTACACGCGGCCCACGAGCACGTCATTGACGGCCAAGTTCTCCTCCCCGCAGGCAACCTTGAGAATTCCGGCCTTGGAGGACGCGGGCATCGCCGGCAGGACGGCCTGCCATTTTCCATCCGCTCCGGCTCGGCCATGGACGGGTTCCCCACCGAAAAACACCGCCACCATCGACCCCGCGGGTGCGGTTCCCCAAACGGGAACCGGGCGTTCCATGGGGAGCACCATATGATCGCCAAACGGGCGCGCCAGCGTCAGCCCCGCCGCGGCAACCCATCCGGTCTGGACGAGCCACGCGGCTATGATCGTTCGCCAAATCAGCATGGCGACATCCTAGATGCCGGACCCCGGGTTCGCAACTCCCACGCCACTGGTCTGCGCGGCCGACCAGCATTTCAATTTTCGCAGGCGCACCATGGGCGCGTATGTCAGGCACGCCATCAAGCTTCCCTCTTGTGGATTCCCTCGCATGAAATTCCCCTTTTTTCGTCAGATGCTTCCATCGGCTTTCGTCGTAACGCTTGCGTTCACCTTGGTCACGGGCGGGCCGGTGCAGGCCATAACAAAGGGAGACAACACCAGCAATCTCGATCTGGGAGCCTCCTGGTCAGGCGGGACAGCTCCCGGCAGCGGGGCCATCGCCACCTGGTCGGGTGCCTATACCGTGGCGGGTAGCTTGTCGGCGGCCTTTACCGCGAGCACTCCAGTGAGCTGGCAGGGAATTTCCATCGGTAGCCTTTCCGGATCCGCGGCGGGCCTGGTCTCCATCGGCGGCACTGGCACCGCCGTCACGGGCAGCCAGCTCACACTCGGCGGAAGCGGCATCGACATGTCCGCCGCCAACCAGAATGCCGTGATCAACGTGGTCACCCTCACGCTTACCGGCTCGACCCAGAACTGGAACGTCGCCACCGGTCGCAACCTGCGCTTGGGATCCACCGGTGCCGGCTCGGCGAATGCCAAGCTCACCGGCACCGGCAGCACCGTAATCACCATCACCGGCGGCGGGGTGGTCGATCTCAACCAAGGCGGCGCTTCCGGATTCTCAGATGCTGCGGGATTCTCAGGATTCAACGGCAAATGGGTCGTTGATACCGGCACCACCCTGCGCGGGGTGCGGAATGGTGCCACCGCCTTTGGCTCCAGTACGGCCGCGGATGCGATCACTCTCCAAGGCGGAACGCTGGCGGTGGGCGGAATCTCTGGCACCCAGGGCAACTGGTCCTGGACCACCAACATAACCCTAGCCGCGTCGACCAGTTCCAGCATCGACCAGCAGATCTTCTCGGGCACCGGGCGCTTTCTGAAACTCAATGGCGTCATCACCGGTAGCGGAACGGTGACCTTCAAGGAGACCGGCGCGACAGACGCCTTCAACAGCGACGACTTTGGGTACATCCTAAGTGGGACCAACACCGCATCCGGCACGATCGTCATTGGCGGTGACACAGAAAACGGAATCAGCGGACGCCTCACTTCTCTCCGGGTCGGCGGCGTGGGAGGCAACGATACGACTACCGGAGCCGGGACAACCGGCAGCCTCGGCACAGCCGCCGTTACGGACAATGGCGTG
>Ga0265327_10000682_pt1 | contig 54560 bp, 53 predicted proteins | sample 41621metaG_FD_202089 | JGI IMG/M metagenome (GOLD analysis project Ga0265327, IMG submission 202089) | Rhizosphere microbial communities from Carex aquatilis grown in University of Washington, Seatle, WA, United States - 4-16-21 metaG | ecosystem: Host-associated > Plants > Roots > Rhizosphere... | reverse complement strand
GCTTCTCAAGGCTCAAGCAGTTCCGGCGCGTCGCCACCCGCTTCGAGAAGACCGCCAGGAACTATCTCGCCATCGTCACCCTCGCCGCCATCGTCCTATGGCTGCGCTAAATGTCCACAGATCCTAAAGCGCCTCGAAGATGGCGATGAAGTCGGCCGCCTTCAGCGACGCGCCGCCCACGAGAGCGCCGCCGACCTCGGCCGTGCGCAGAATCTCAACCGCGTTGGAGGGCTTCACCGAGCCACCGTAGAGGATCGGAATCGTTCGGCCCTGCTCGCCGAAACCTTCCACCAAGGTCGCGCGGATGGCCGCATGGGCCTCGGCGATCTGTTCCAGCGTCGGGGTGAGGCCCGTTCCGATGGCCCAGACCGGTTCGTAGGCGACCGCGAAGCGGTGGCCGGCCAGCGCTTGCGGCAGCGACCCGCGCGTCTGGCCGGTGATGACGGCCAGGGTCTGGCCGGCTTCGCGTTCGGCCAGGCTCTCGCCGACGCAGACCACCGGTTCGAGGCCGGCCCGCAGGGCGGCGGCGGCCTTGCCGGCCACCAGGGCGTCGCTCTCGCCATAGCCGGCCCGCCGCTCGGAGTGACCCAGGATGACCAGGCTGGCGCCGGCGTCGGCCAGCATCTCGGCGGCGATGTCGCCGGTGAAGGCGCCCTGGACCTCGGCGCGGCAGTCCTGGCCGCCAACCTCGACCGGCGTTCCCTTCACCTGGGAGGCGAGGCGATGGACCAGGGTGGCCGGCGGGCAGATGGCCACGCGCGCGGCCGGCGGCCGGGCCTCGATGGCGGCGACCATGGCGCGCACCTCGTCGAGGCTGTCTTCCAGCCCATGCATCTTCCAATTTCCGGCGATCAGCGGGCGGTAGGCGGTCACGGGCGGCGTCTTTCCCTGTTGTTCTGGCGTCGCGCGGCTGCCTAGGACAAAGACGACCGACTGTCACGCGCGCTTGCGGCCCGGCGGAAGGCTCCACTATACCCCCCCTGGCGGGTGCGTTGGCGGCCGCGTTTCCTCTGGTTCGAGACCTGATGACCGGCAGCCTGCGCCCCACAGCCCGAAATCCCATCGCGGTCCTGCTCATGGGCCTGCTGACGCTGGTGTTCCTGATCCTGGGGATCGGCGGTGGCGGGGGCAGTCTTGGCGGCGCGTTCCGCGGCATCGACGCCAATGCGGTGATCGTCGCGGGCCAGCACGTCACCACGCAGCGCGACTTCAAGCGCGCCTTCGAGCAGCAGAAGCGCGACATCGACCAGCGCCAGGGTCAGCCGATTCCGGTCGATGTCCTGGTCGAGAACGGCCTGGACCAGCAACTGCTGAATCACATGGCCGGCCAGCAGGCCGAGGTCGAGATGCTGCGCCGCGCCGGCGTGCGCCCGGCCGACAGCCTGATCGACGACGTCATCAAGAAGCAGCAGGCCTTCCAGGATCCCATCAGCGGCAAGTTCAGCGAGAAGCTGTTCGCCGACGCCCTGGCCAACCAGGGTCTGACGCCGCGCGACGCCACCAACATGATCCGCGACAGCATCGCCGCCGAGCATTTCGCCGGGGCGGCCCGTCTGGGCTTCCGCGCGCCGCGGCTCTATGCGGCGGTCGCCGCCGTGCAGGCCTTCGATACGCGCGACGTCAGCTTCTTCGTCATGGACGCCCACGCCGTGCCGGCCCCCGCGGCCCCCACGGACGCTCAGCTCCTGGCCTTCGAGAAGGAGCACGCCGATCACTACACCGTACCCGAGACGCGGATGATCACCCTGGTGCGCTTCTCTCCCAAGGCGATGGAGGCCGGCATCGTGATCGACCCGGCGGCGCTGCAGAAGGAATTCGACTTCAAGAAGGACACCCTGTCCAAGCCGGAGACCCGCTCGCTGGTGCAGATCCCGGTCAAGTCCGCCGCCGAGGCGGCCGCGGTCACCGCCCGGCTCGGCAAGGGCGAGGACGCGAACGCCGTGGCCGCTTCCCTGGGCGCCCAGGCCGTGGCCTATGCCGACAAGCCGCGCTCGGCCGTCGTGGACGCCAAGGTCGCCGCCGCCGCCTTCGGCATGAAGGCAGGCCAGGTGGCCACCGTGCAGGGCGACCTGAGCCTGGACGTGGTCCGGGTCGACAAGATCACCGCCGGGCAGGAGGCCACCTTGGCCAGCGTGCGGCCGCAGCTCGAGGCTTCGCTGCGCGAGCGCGGCGCGCGCGACAAGGCCGCCGAAATGTCCGCCAAGTTCCAGGACGCCCGCGACGCCGGCGCCGGCATCGCCGACGCCGCCCAGAAGGTCGGCGCTGCGGCGGTCGCCATCGGCCCGATCACCGCCCAGGGCGTGGGCGCGGACGGCAAGCCGAACCCGCTGCTGACGGAAAAGATCCTCAAGTCGGCCTTCTCCGAACCGGCCGGAGGCCAGGGCACCGACGTCCAGAACGTCGACGCCGGCGAGTCCTTCGCCCTGCGCGTCGACAAGATCAACCCGCCGGCCCTGCCGCCCCTCGACCAGGCGCGCGCGCAGCTCACGCGGGACTACACGAACAACGCCATCGGGGTCGCCCTGAAGGCCAAGGCCGAAGGCCTGCTGGCGGCGATGCGAAAGGGCGCGACCATCGAGGCGGCCGCCGCCCAGGTGGGCGGTCACGTCACCCATCAGGTCGGGCTGCAGCGCCTGCAGGCCCAGAAGTACGCCCAGGCGGTGGGCGGCGAGTTCGTCGAGGGCATCTTCGCGGGCAAGGCCGGCGACGTGTTCGACGCCGCCGCGCCCAACGGGCTCTTCGTCGCCAAGCTGGACGCCGTGCGCGCCGGCGATCCGACCCAGACCGCCCGCGCGGCCCAGTCCGTGGCCGCCCGGGTGGGCGATGGCTACCTGGCCGACATCGACGGATCGGTCCAGACGGCCGCCACGGCCGCCGTCAAGCCCCGCACCAACATCAACGCCGCGCGGGGCGCCCTCAATCTCGACCAGGCCACGCTCGACAAGCTGAACGCCAAGCCCGACGCCAAGGCGGCCAAGCCGGGCAAGTCCGCCGCGCCCGCCCCGTGACGCCATACCTGCGATGACCATCGAGCCGGCCTACGACGACTTTGAACGCGCCTATGCGAACGGACAGGCCCAGGTGGTCTGGACGCGGCTGGTGGACGATCTGGAGACGCCGGTCTCGGCCTATCTGAAGATCGCCCACGGGCGGCCCTACGCCTTCCTGTTCGAAAGCGTCGAAGGCGGCGCCTGGCGCGGCCGCTACTCCATCGTGGCCATGAAGCCGGACCTGGTCTGGCGCTGCCGCGGCGACAAGGCCGAGGTGGCCAGGGGCGACGCCATCGCCCGGGGCGAGTTCACGGCCGAGGCGCATGGCGCGCTGGAGTCCCTGCGCGACCTGGTGGCCGCCAACCGTCTCGACCTGCCGGCGGGCCTGCCCCCGATGACCGCGGGCCTGTTCGGCGCCCTGGGCTACGACATGATCCGCCTGGCCGAGACCCTGCCGGACGTGAACCCCGACCCGCTGGACCTGCCCGACGCGGTGATGACCCGGCCGTCCATCGTCGCCATCTTCGACGCCATCGCCCAGGAGATCATCCTGACCACCACGGTCAGGCCCTCGGCCCTGTCGGCCAAGGCGGCGTACGACGAGGCCTCGGCGCGCCTGCAGGCGGTGATCTTCGATCTCGGCAAGACCCTGCCCGGCCCGGGCGCGCGCCCCGCGCCCCTGGCCGACAATTTCACCTCGCCGGTGAGCCGCCAGGACTACTGGGCGATGGTCGAAAAGGCCAAGGAGTACATCCGCGCCGGCGACATCTTCCAGGTCGTGCCCAGCCACCGATTCCGCGCGCCCTTCCCGCACGATCCGTTTGCGCTCTACCGCTCGCTGCGGCGCACGAACCCTTCGCCCTTCCTGTTCTACCTGAACTTCCCGGGCTTCCAGCTGGTCGGCTCCAGCCCCGAGATCCTGGTGCGGCTGCGCGACGGCAAGATCACCATCCGGCCGATCGCAGGCACCCGCCCGCGCGGGGCGACGCCGGAAGAGGACCTGGCGCTGGAGGAGGAGCTCAAGGCCGATCCCAAGGAACGGGCCGAGCACCTGATGCTGCTGGACCTCGGCCGCAACGATGTCGGCCGGGTCGCCATGCTCGGCCAGGAGGGTCTGAACCAGCCTCGCAAGGTCGGCAAGCGCGGCCCTCACGTCCGGGTCACCGACAGCTTCTTCATCGAGCGTTACAGCCACGTCATGCACCTGGTCTCCAACGTCGAGGGCGACGCGCCCGAACGGGTGGACCCGGTGGATGTGCTGATGGCCGCCCTGCCCGCCGGCACCCTCTCCGGCGCGCCCAAGGTGCGGGCCATGGAGATCATCGACGAGCTGGAGAGCGAGAAGCGCGGCATCGGCTACGCCGGCGCCGTGGGCTATTTCGGCGCCGACGGTTCGGTCGACACCTGCATTGTCCTGCGCACGGCCCTGGTGAAGGACGGGACCATGTTCGTCCAGGCCGGCGGCGGCGTGGTGGCCGACAGCGATCCCGACGCCGAGTACGAAGAGACCGTCCACAAGTCGCGGGCGCTGCGCAAGGCGGCGGAGGAAGCCTGGCGGTTCGTCTGAGGCGCGTCGCCGGCCTCTGGCTCGCCTACGCCTGACGATTTCCCGCCGCCTGGAGGATCAGGCCGGCGATCGTTCCGGGATGCGAGATCAGCGACAGGTGGCTGGCGTTCACCTCGATGGTCGTCGCGCCCATCCGCCTGGCCATGAACCGCTCCAGGTCCGGGTTGATCGTCCGGTCCTGGGTGGAGACGGCGTAGAAGCTGGGCTTGGATCGCCAGGCCGCCTGGGTGGTCCTGCCGGCCAGGAGCTGGCGCTGGAACGGGCCCTGCACGGCAAAGAGGGCGCGAGCCTTGTCCGGCGGCAGGTCGCCGGCGAAGTCGCGCAGGAACGCCGTCTCGCTGAGCTGGGCCCAGTCTCCGGACCAGACGATGCCGGCGGACGCCGGCGGCGTGGGGTAGCGGGCCGCCAGGGCGGCATAGTCCTCGCCGGCGTCCGGCGCGCGGGCGGCGACATAGACCAGGGCGGTGACCTTGGGATCGACGCCGGCCTCGGTGACGATCATGCCGGAGAACGAATGGCCCACCAGCACGGTGGGACCGTCCTGCAGCGCCAGCGCCCGCTGGGCCGCCGCGACGCTGTCCTCCAGCGTGGTCAGGGGATTTTGCACCGAGGTGACCTTCAGGCCCGCCGCCTGCAGCCGGGGAATGACCTCCGACCAGCACGAACCGTCAGCGAACAGGCCGTGGAGCAGTACGGCGTTGCGGGCCCGGACCGGCGATTGCACAGCCGCAGCCACCGCCGGCAGGGGACTCGCCGCGCCCATGGCGGTCACGGCGCCGAGGAATGCGCGACGATCCATGCCGGTCGACCTCATTGATCAGGAACCGCCAGAGACGCCGCGCGGACGCCGAAGGATTGCAGGCTTCTGTCGTCCCTGCGCCGCGACGGCCGTCAGTTCGCGGGCTTGGCGCCAGCGTGCGCGGGGCTGAGCACCGGCGGCAGGACGATCACCACCATGGCCAGGCTGAGCGCGGTGACCGCGAAGAAGGCCGCCGCGGCCACGGCCGCCAGGGTCGGCTCGCGCGCGACCGGCGGCTTGAGGAGGGCGCGCGCCCGGCCAAGGGCGACCCTGTCCACGGGCGAATCGGGCTTGCTCATGGGTCCAGCATGGCGCCGCGCCGGCGGCCTGGCCAACGCGGTCCCTTGGCGCAGGGCGCGGTTGCGCTTAAGTACCGGGCCTCGCGAGGCGCCCCGGTATTCCCATGATCCTGGTCATCGATAACTACGACAGCTTCACCTACAACCTCGTTCACTACCTGAACGAGCTGGGGGCGGAGACCACCGTCTATCGCAACGACAAGATCACGGTGCAGGACGCCCTGGCCCTGCGCCCCGAGGCGGTGCTGCTGTCGCCCGGCCCCTGCACGCCCAATGAAGCCGGCATCTGCCTGCCCCTGATCTCGGGCGCGCCGGACGACCTGCCGATCCTGGGGGTCTGCCTGGGCCACCAGGCCATCGGCCAGGCGATGGGCGGCGAGGTGATCCGCGCCAAGGCCCTGATGCACGGCAAGACCAGCCCGATCCACCACGCCGACAAGGGCGTCTTCAAGGGCCTGCCCAACCCGTTCACCGCCACCCGCTATCACAGCCTGTCCGTGAAGCGCGAAACCCTGCCCGAGGTGCTGGAGATCACCGCCTGGACCGACGACGGCGAGGTGATGGGCTTCCAGCACCGGACCCGCCCGCTGCACGGCGTGCAGTTCCACCCGGAATCCATCGCCACCGAGGGCGGCCACCAGCTGCTGCTGAACTTCATGGACCTGGCCGGCGTGCAGCGCCTGGTCGAGGCCTAGAGCCGCGCCCTTCATGTCCGACGCCTTCAAGCCGCTGCTGGCCAAGCTCGCCGACGGCGCGACCCTGAACGAGCCTGACGCCGAGGCCTTCTTCACCGCCTGCCTGCGCGGCGAGCCGACCCCGGCCCAGATCGCCGCCGCGGTCACCGCCATGCGCATGCGCGGCGAGACGGTGGGCGAGATCACCGCCTGCGCCCGGGCCATGCGCCGCGCGGCGACAGTCCTGGAGCATCCGTTCCAGGTCATCGATGTGTGCGGCACCGGCGGCACCGGCATCTCGACCTACAACATCTCCACCGCCGTCACCTTCGTGCTGGCCGGCGCCGGGGTGAAGGTGGCCAAGCACGGGAACCGCACCATGAGCCGCGGTTCCGGCAGCGCCGACGTGCTGACAGCGCTGGGCGTCAACCTGCAGGCCAGCCTGGATCAACAGCGTGACGCGCTGGACCGCGCCAACGTCTGCTTCCTGTTCGCCCCCGCCCACCACGGCGCCATGCGGCACGTCCTGCCGGTGCGCCAGGAGCTGGGCTTTCGGACCATCTTCAACACGGTGGGGGCGCTCTCCAATCCGGCCGGGGCGCAGCGCCAGGTGCTGGGCGCGTTCTCGCCGAGCTGGGTCGAGCCGCTGGCGCGGGTGCTGGGCGCCTTGGGCGCTGAGCGGGCCTGGGTCGTGCACGGCGAAGGCCTGGACGAGATGACCACCACGGGCGTCACCCAGGTCGCCGAGTGGCGGGCCGGATCGGGCGTGCGGCTGTTCAATATCACGCCGGAGGCCGTCGGCCTGCCGCGCGCGACCATGGCCGATCTGGCCGGCGGCGACGGGACGGCCAATGCGGCGGCGATGCGGGCGCTGCTGTCCGGGGCGCTCGGCCCCTATCGCGACATCGTGCTGCTGAACGCCGCGGCGGGCCTGCTGGTCGCCGACCGAGCCGAGACCTTGCGGGACGGGATCGACATGGCCGCCCACGCCATCGACTCCGGCGCCGCCTTGAAGGCCCTGGAGGCGCTGGTCGAGATCACCAACCGGACGCCGGCGACCGCATGAGCGACATCCTGGCCCATATCGCCGACTACAAGCGCCTGGAGGTCGCCGAACGCCGGGCCCGCGAGACTCAGGGCCAGGTCGAGGCCCGCGCCGCCCGCGCCAGCGCGCCGCGCGGCTTTCGCGCCGCCCTGGAACGCGCCCACGCCCCCGGCCGCCTGGCCCTGATCGCCGAGATCAAGAAGGCCTCGCCGTCCAAGGGCCTGATCCGGGCCGACTTCGATCCCCCCGCCCTCGCCCGCGCCTACGCGGCCGGCGGCGCGGCCTGCCTGTCGGTGCTGACCGACGCGCCCAGCTTCCAGGGCGCCGACGCCTATCTGACGGCGGCCCGCGACGCGGTGGCCATTCCGGCCCTGCGCAAGGAGTTCCTGGTCGATCCCTGGCAGGTGGCGGAATCGCGCGCGCTGGGCGCCGACGCCATACTGGTGATCCTGGCCATGGTCGACGACGGCCTGGCCGCGGAGCTGATGGCCGAGGCGACGCGCCTGGGCATGGACGCCCTGGTGGAGACCCACGACGAGGCCGAGCTCGACCGGGCGGTCGCCCTGGGCGCCGGCCTGATCGGGGTCAACAACCGCGACCTGCGCACCTTCGTCACCGACCTGGGCATCACGGAGCGCCTGGCGACGCGCGTGCCGAGCGACGCCCTGCTGGTCACCGAGAGCGGCATCTTCACGCCGCAGGACGCCGCGCGCCTGGAGGCCGCCGGCGCCCGGGCCATGCTGGTGGGCGAGAGCCTGATGCGCCAGGCCGACGTGGAGGCGGCGACCCGCGCTCTGCTAGAGCCTGCCGCGTTTTGATGGAACCATCAAAACGTGATCAGCAGGCTCGCCTCTTTAGTTTGCGAGCACGATTCAGCCTTTTGTCGATCCCGACAAAAGGCATGGTGCTCTGGGCGGCGCCTGAACCCACCGGCGAATCCGTCGCCAGGTGGGGACAAGCTGTGGACAAGTGATTCTGGATCGCACGCGTTTCGCCCGCCTTCCGGCTGCAACCCGCGGCCTATCTCGTTGAAAAACCGTTGCTTTGCCGTTCACTTGACTTTAAGAAAGAACACCTAGAGAACATCCATACGTTTTTGGTTTGTTCCCTGCCGGGTTCGACGAAGTGAAGGGCGAGGCGACGATGCTCACGCGCAAACAGCATGAACTGCTCATGTATATCCACGAGCGGATCAAGGAGACCGGCGTCTCCCCGTCCTTCGACGAGATGAAGGAGGCGCTGAACCTGGCCTCCAAGTCCGGCATCCACCGACTGATCACGGCGCTGGAAGAGCGCGGATTCCTGCGCCGCCTGCCCCACCGGGCCCGGGCCCTGGAAGTCACCAAGCTGCCGGAACAGGCCACCGCCGCCGCTCCGCCCCGCGGCCGCGCCGCCTTCCGTCCCCAGGTGATCGAGAACGCCGCCGGCGCGCCCGCCTCGGCCAACGACAGCCGCGAACTGCCGGTGCTCGGCAAGATCGCCGCCGGCACGCCGATCGAGGCCATCCAGCACGAACGCGATCGCATGCAGGTGCCCGAGAGCATCCTGGGCGCCGGTGAGCACTTCGTGCTCGAGGTGCAGGGCGACTCCATGATCCACGCCGGCATCCTCGACGGCGACTACGTGGTCATCCGCAAGGCCAATGCGGCCAACTCCGGCGAAATCGTCGTCGCCCTGGTGATGGGCGAGGAAGCCACCCTGAAGCGTCTGCGCAAGAAGGGCGCCTCCATCGCCCTGGAAGCCGCCAACCCCGCCTACGAGACGCGCATCTTCGGCCCCGACCAGGTGCAGGTGCAGGGCAAGCTGGTGGGCCTGATCCGCCGCTATCACTGAGGCGCGGGAGCCGGCCTGAATCCCGGCGCCTAGTTCTCCCCGCTCGAACCGCTCCACGGTCGGCGTCCGCGCACGTCCTGGGCCCAGGTGACGCGCCAGCCGGGCCGCTCGTGAAAGAGCTCGGCTGATCCGCCTCGGGCGAACTGTTCGCCGGTCAGCATGACCTTGCCGGCGCAGGCCGGGGACGGGACGACATTCTTCGCCCGGATGATGACGACGTCGGCGTTGCGGCAAAGTTCGTCCAGTTCCTCGCCAGCGGGCGTGCGTCGGATCCACCACAGCACCAGGCGCGCGCCGCTCGCCGTCCGCGCGCCGCAGATGCGGCGATCGCAATCGAAGGGTCGCGCCCGGGCCGGGTCGTCGTCTTCCAGGGCGAGGCCGCGCCGCCGCGACCAGATGTCGGCCCCGAACAGCTTGACCTTGGGCCGCAGCATCCAGGCGGTGCGACCGTCCTGCACGGCCGCCGCCGCGGCGTCGGACGACACCCATGCCTGCGGCGCCGGCGGACGCGGCCAGAGGCTCACCGCCAGGGCCAGGGGCAGGCCGATCCAGCGCAGTCGACCCCGCCAGAGGCACAGGAACAGCAGGCCCAGGAAGGCGATCGGCAGGGCCGCGTCCGGCGCGCTCGGCACGGTCCACACCGCGAAGGGCAGGCGCGCGCAGGCGTCGGAGACGGCGTAGAGGAGGTTGATCCCCCACCCCGCCACCGCCAGCAGGGGTCCGCCCAGATGGACGGCCTCCAGCAGCGAGCCCAGAGCCAGGGCCGGCATGATGACGAAGGTGGCCAGGGGCTCGGTGATCAGGTTCGCGCCAAGGCCATAGAGGGCCACCCGGTTGAAGTCCTGCATGGCGAAGGGACCCGTCGCCAGGCCGGCGACGAAACTGGCGGCGAGGCTGATCCACAGCCAGGACCAGGCGTCCTGCATCAGGCGGATCGGCCAGGGCGTGTTGATCGGCCGGACCGATCTCGGCCACGCCTCCGCCAGCGCCACCAGGGCCGTCGTCGCGGCGAACGACATCTGGAATCCGGGCTGGACGATGGCTTCCGGCTGCATGACCAGGATCACCAGGGCGGCGATGGCCAGGACGTGCAGGCTGATGGCGCGGCGATCGAAGAGTATGGCCGCGAACACCAGGCCGGCGGTGATCGCCGAGCGTTGCGCCGGCGGCGGCGCGCCCGACACCAGCAGATATAGCCCGATGGCCGCCAGGCCCACCGCGGCGGCCACCTTCTTGCCGGGGACCCGCAGCGCCAGCCATGGCCATGCCGCCACCAGCAGCCGCACCAGCAGGAAGGTGAAGCCGCCGACGATGGCCATGTGCACGCCGCTGATCGAGATGATGTGCGCCAGGCCCGAATTGCGCAGGGAGGCCTGGGCGTCCTCGCCGAGCCAGGCCTGGTAGCCGGTGATCATCGCCACCCCGAGGCCGGCCGAGCCCGCGTCCATGTCGGCCGCGATGCGCCGGCCCAGCGCCCAGCGCGCGGCGTTGATGGCCAGCTCCACCCGCAGGGCGGGCGGCGGCGCGGGCAGGCTGATGAACTCGGGCGCGGCCCGCGAAAAGCCGACGCCGCCGATGCCCTGGAAGTACTCGTCGCGGGCGAAGTCGTAGGCGCCGGGGCTGGCCGGGGGCGGCGGCGGACTGATGAAGGCGGCCAGGCGAACCGCCCTGCCCGGCCCGGTGGCGAAATCGCCGGGCACGGTGACCCGGAGGCGGTTGGGAAGCTGGTCCGAGCGCAGGCGGCCGATCCGCACCGGGGCTATGACCAGGCGGCCGCGCCCAGACGCGGCGCTGGCCACGTCGGTCACCCAACCCTCGATGACGGTGCTCTGCGACAACGGGGCGATGGGCGCGGCCACCCGCAGGGTGCGGATGCGCCCGGCCGTCACCCCGCCGGCGAAGAGCGCGGCGTAGAGGCAGAGCACGATCAGCGCCCGGCTGCGGCTCCAGCGGACGGCGGCCAGGGTCAGGAGGACGGCGCAGGCCAGGGCGAAGAGCAGCGGCGCCAGGGCCGGCTCGTCCTTGAGGTTGAAATAGACCGCCGCCCCGCCGCCGAAGGCGACCGGCGCGCCCAGCATCCAGCGACCGACCTGGGCGGCCGCCTCGGCCCGCAGGCCCTGCCACAGGGCGCCGATACTAGGAAGGCGCGCGCGGCGCGTGCTAAGAGGCCGCGCCCCTGGCCAGGGCGTCATCGACCCCGGCCGGGCCAGTCCTCCCGCAATCGGATCGCCTATGTCCTCCCCCGTCGTCACCCGTATCGCCCCGTCGCCCACCGGCTCCATGCACATTGGCAACGCGAGATCGGCGCTTTTCAACTGGCTGTATGCAAAACATACCGGCGGCAAGTTCCTGCTGCGGGTGGAAGACACCGACCGCGAGCGCTCCACCGAGGCTTCGGTGCAGGTGATCTTCGACAGCCTGACCTGGCTGGGTCTGATGTGGGACGGCGAACCGGTCTTCCAGTTCGCCCGCGCGCCGATCCACAAGGCGGCCGTCCAGCGCCTGCTCGACGCCGGTCACGCCTATCACGACTATCTGACGGTGGCCGAGGCCGACGCCCTGAAGGAGGAGTCCCGCGCTGCCGGCCACGCCCTGCGCTCGCCCTGGCGCGACCGCAAGCCGGGCCCGACCGAGGAGGGCAAGCCGCACGTCATCCGCTTCCGCACCCCCGACGAGGGCGACACGGTGGTGGAGGACAAGGTCCGCGGCACCGTGCGCTTCCCCAACAAGGACATCGAGGATTTCGTCCTCATGCGGACGGACGGCACGGTGATCTACAATCTGGCCGTCACTGTGGACGACCACGACATGGGCGTGACCCACGTGATCCGCGGCGAGGAGCACCTCAGCAATGGCGGGCGCCAGACCCTGCTCTACAAGGCCCTGGGCTGGGATGTGCCGATCTTCGCCCACCTGCCCCTGATCCTGGGCAAGGACGGCGGCAAGCTCTCCAAGCGCCACGGCGCCCAGTCCGTGGGCGATTTCCGGGAGATGGGCTATCTGCCCGAGGGCGTGCGCAACTACCTGGCCAAGCTGGGCTGGGGCCACGGTGACGATGAGCTGTTCACGGACGAAGAGGCGATCGCCTGGTTCGACGTGGTGGACGTGGTCAAGGCCGGCGCGCGCCTGGACTTCGACAAGCTCAATCATGTCAACAACTGGCACATCCGCCGCGCCGACGACACGCGCCTGGCCGAGCTTGTCCTGCCGATCCTGCGCGACGAACGCCACCTGGCCCTGCCGGGAGACGCCGAGGCGCGCCTGAAAGCGGTGATCCCCCTGGTGAAGGACGGCGCCAAGACCCTTCAGGAACTGGCCGACCTTTGCCTCTACGCCATCAAGACCCGGCCGCTGACCCTGGACGAAAAGACGATCGGCAACCTGAACGACGAGACGCGCGCGCGCCTGGCGCGGCTGATTGAGGCGCTGCGCGCGGCCAACGACTGGACCCCCCAGGGCCTGCAGGATCTGATGAAGGCGTTCGCGGAATCCGAGGGCGTCGGGCTGGGCAAGATCGGCCCCGCCTTACGTGGCGTCCTCTCCGGCGGCGTGCCCGCCCCGGACCTCGGCAGCGCCCTTGCGTCACTGGGCCGCGATGAGAGTATCGGGCGCATTCAAGACGCCCTTTCGCACGTGCGGTAAGACGTTATAAGGGCCGTCGAACACGCGTTTGCACAGCATGGATTTTGAAGGGGACTGGCATGGCTGATTACGCCTCGTTGTCGATCGGCGGAAAGAGCTACGATCTGCAAGTGATCAAGGGCACGACCGGCCCGGATGTCGTCGATGTGCGCAAGCTGTATGGCGACGCCGACGTCTTCACCTACGATCCCGGCTTCACTTCGACGGCCAGCTGCGAGAGCAAGATCACCTATATCGATGGCGACGCCGGCGTGCTGCTGCACCGCGGCTATCCCATCGAACAACTGGCCGAAAGCTCCAGCTTCCTGGAAGTCTGCTATCTGCTGCTGAATGGCGAGCTGCCGTCGGCGACCGAGTTCGCCAGCTTCGAGAAGACCATCACCTACCACACGATGCTGCACGCGCAGTTCGATCGGTTCTTCTCGGGGTTCCGCTCGGACGCGCACCCGATGGCCATCATGACCGGCGCCGTGGGCGCCCTGTCGGCCTTCTATCACGACAGCATCAACGTCGATGATCCCGAGCAGCGCAAGATCTCGGCCCACCGCCTGATCGCCAAGATGCCGACCATCGCGGCGCGGGCCTTCAAGTATTCGGTCGGTCAGCCGTTCGTGACGCCCCGCAACGATCTTTCCTACGCCGAGAACTTCCTGCGCATGGCCTTCTCGGTGCCGGCCGAGGACTGGAAGCCGAACCCGGTCCTGACCCGGGCCATGGACCGCATCTTCATCCTGCACGCCGACCACGAGCAGAACGCCTCCACCTCGACGGTGCGCCTGGCGGGCTCGTCGGGCGCCAACCCGTTCGCCTGCATCGCCGCCGGCATCGCCTGCCTCTGGGGGCCCAGCCACGGCGGGGCCAACGAAGAGGCCCTGATGATGCTCAAGGAAATCGGGACGGTGGACAACATCCCCGACTACGTCCAGGGCGTTAAGGACCGCAAGTACCGGCTGATGGGCTTCGGCCACCGGGTCTACAAGAACTTCGACCCGCGGGCGAAGGTCATGCAGAAGACCTGCCACGAGGTCCTGGCCGAGATCGGCGACAGCGACGATCCGTTGCTGAAGGTGGCGATGGAGCTGGAGAAGGTCGCCCTGAACGACCCCTACTTCGTCGACCGCAAGCTTTACCCCAACATCGACTTCTATTCGGGCATCACCCTCAAGGCGATGGGCTTCCCGACGACCATGTTCACGGTGCTGTTCGCCCTGGCCCGCACGGTCGGCTGGATCAGCCAGTGGAAGGAAATGTTCGAGGACCCGCAGCGCAAGATCGGCCGCCCGCGGCAGCTCTACACGGGCCCGCTGGCGCGCGACTACATCCCGCTCGAGAAGCGCTAGACCCAGCCCTTCCGCGCCGCGAAACGTCAGGACGGCCGCTCCCTCACCGGGGGCGGCCGTTTTTCATTGCCGCTGCAGCATGCCCACGACGACATCGGCGGCGCGCTCGGCGGGATCGCCCATGCCGCGGCCCATGAGGTCCAGCGCCGCGTTCTGGGCCGCGACCTGCCGCGCCGCGAGGGCCGGGTCGTCCAGCCGGCGGGCGAGTTCGGCGGCCAGGGCCGGGCCGTTGCAGGCGTCCTGGATCAATTCTGGCGCGACCAGGGCCCTGGCGGCGATGTTGACCAGGGTGATGTAGGGCGTACGGATGATGAAGCGGGCCAGGAAATGCGTCACCCGGCCCAGGCGGTAGCCCACCACCATCGGGCATCCGGCCAGGGCCAGCTCGGTGGTCACCGTGCCGCTGCAGGCCAGGGCGACCGTCGCGGCGCGCATGGCGGCCAGGCGGCTGGCCTCGCCCTCGATGACATGGGCCCGGTGCGGCCAGCCCGCCACCCGGCTCTTGACCAGGTCGGCCACGGTTTCCGCGGCCGGCACGATGACCTGCAGGTCGGGGCGGTCCGCCTTGAGCAGGTTCACCGCCGCCTCGAAGGGCTCCAACAGGCGTTCGATCTCGCTGGCCCGGCTGCCCGGCAGGACGACGAGGATGGGATCGTCGGCGTCGATGCCGAGCTCTGCGCGCAGGCGCCCGGGATCGGCGCCGGCCATGTCGCGCGCCAGGGCCGGATTGCCGACGAAGGTCACGGCCACGCCTTCGCGCTCGAACAGCGGCGGCTCGAAGGCGTGGATGGCCAGCAGGTGGTCATAGACCTTGGCCAGGGCGCGGGCGCGGCTGGGGCGCGTGGCCCAGACCTGAGGGGCGACGTACTTGACCAGGGGCAAGCCGGGAATGGCGCGGCGCAGCCTCTGGGCCGCGAACCAGCTGAACCCCCAGGAATCGATCAGCACCGCCAGGTCGGGCTGTTCCCGCGTGGCCAGTCGGGCCAGGTCGCCGGCTCGGCGCAGGACCCTGGGAAAGGCCAGGGCGCCCTCCAGCAGGCCCACCACCGACAGGTCGTCGATGTCGAAGGCGCTGGCCACGCCGGCCTGCGCCATCTGACGGCCGCCCGCGCCCACGAAGCGCACGTCGTCCCCCAGCCTCGCCTTCAGCGCCCGCGCCAGCCCCGCGCCCAGGGCGTCCCCCGACGCCTCGGCCGCCACCAGCATGACGCAGCAGGGACGGTTCATTCCCCCTCGGGCGAGGCGCCGTAGAGGAACAGGCCCAGGTCGTCGGCCATGCGCAGCACCTGGTCCCGATCGAGCAACAGGGTGCGCCCCGCCTCCCCCGCGATGCCCGCCAGGCCCGCCCGCGCGGCCATCTGCAGGGTGGCCAGCCCGATCACCGGCAGGTCCACCCGGCGCTCCTGCTGAGGCTTGCTGGCCTTGGCCAGGACGCCCCTGGGTCGGCCGGGAACGCCGCGGATCGCTTCCGGCAGGTCGGCCACGCGGCGCAACATGGCGTCGGTGCCCTCCTGGGCTTCCACCGCCAGCACCAGGCCGTCGCAGCAGACGGCGGCCTGACCCACGTCGAGCCGGCCGATGGTGCGCGCCACCAGCAGGGCGCGCTCGATATCCTCGATCTGGCTGGGGCTCGGCGAATGGAGGCCCAGGACCCCGGCCGGCAGGGTCAGCTCGCCCATCACCTGGTGCGCGCCCTCGACCTCGAAGCCTTCCTTCTCGAAGGCCCTGACGAGGGTGCTCAGCAGGGCGTCGTCGCCCTTGCGCGCCGCCATCAGGAGCTGCGGCAGGATGGCCAGGCCCCGCCAGTCGGGGCCCAGCTTGGAAAAGTCGGGCCGCGCCACCGTGCCGGCCAGGCAGACCGCCTCGCAGCCCGCGGCGCGCAACTCGCGGAAGCACCGGCCGAGCTGGGCGACACCCAGGTCGACGCCCTCGAACCGGGCCATCTCCGGCGCGGCGAAGCCCTTGAGGCGAAGGACGAAGAACGGCCGGTCGGCGGTCTGGCAATGGTTGGCCAGGCTGACCGGCAAGCCGCCGCCGCCCGCGATCAGACCCAGTTTCTTCATGGCCGTCACACTTCCCGCTGGGGCATGGTCAGGGGCCGGCTCGCATCGGCGCGGATGAAGTCGATGATCTCCCTCACCTCCGCCGCCGCGGCGTAGGCGTAGGCCGTATCCTCGAGCCGCTCCTGGAACGTCCCCTCCTCGGCGAACAGCATACGATAGGCGGCCCTCAAGGTGTTGATCTGTTCGCGGCTGAAGCCTCGCCGCTTCAGGCCCACCAGGTTCAACCCTTCAAGGTGGGCGTGGTTTCCCCAGACGTTGCCGTAGGGGATCACGTCGTAAGCCACCGCGGCCATGCCGCCGACGAAGGCGTGGCGACCGATGCGAATGTTCTGGTGCGCCGCGGCCAGGCCGCCGACGATGACATAGTCCTCCACGGTCACATGGCCGCCCAGGGTGGCCGAATTGATCAGGATGACATGGTCGCCCACCTGGCAGTCGTGGGCCACGTGGGCGCCGACGTAGAACAGGCAGTCCGAGCCCACCGTGGTGACGCCCCGTCCAATGGCGGTGCCGGTATGCATGGTGACGTGTTCGCGGATCAGGTTGCGCTCGCCGATCACCAGCCGGGTCGGCTCGCCCTTGTGGGCGGTGTGCTGGGGCGGCAGGCCCAAGGTGACGAAAGGATAGATCTCGCAGTCGGCGCCGATCTCGGTGATGCCGTCGATCACCGCGTGCGATCGCACCCGCACCCGGTCACCCAGGGACACGTTCGGCCCGATGATGCTGTAGGGCCCGACCTCAACGCCTTCACCCAGCCGCGCCTTGGGATCGACGATCGCCGTGGCGTGGATCGACGTCATTGCGGCGTTTCGACCATCATCGCCGCGAATTCGGCTTCCGCCGCCAGCTTGCCGCGCACCAGGCCACGGCCCTTGAACTTGACGATGTCGCCACGCGCCCGGGCGACCTCGACCTCGAGCCGCAGCTCGTCGCCCGGCCGCACCGGCGAGCGGAAGCGGCAGTTGTCCACCGACATGAACAGGATGATCTTGCCCGAGGTGTCGACGTCCCAGGTCTTGGACATCAGAAGCCCTCCCGACTGGGCCATGGCCTCGATGATCAGCACGCCGGGCATCACCGGCGCGCCCGGAAAGTGACCCGCGAAGAAGGGCTCGTTCACCGTCACCATCTTGACGCCGGTGATCGAGGTGTTGGGCACGAAGTTCTCGGCCCGGTCGATCAGCAGGAAGGGCGGCCTGTGCGGCAGGCGCTGCATGATCTCCTGGATGTCGATCACGCCCTCTTCGACGGCCGGCCCGATCGTCTTCATGCCTCGTCTCCCCCACGGCGCCCCGCCATGCGGGTCAGCCAGATTGTCTCTCTCAGCCAGCGCTTGACGGGCCGGGCGGGAAAGCCGCCCCAGACCGCGCCCGCCGGCACGTTTTCGATCACCCCGGCCGCCGCCGCCAGCCTGGCGCCAGGGCCTACCGTAAGGTGGTCCGCCAGGCCGACGCGGCCGCCCAGCTGGCAACCGTCGCCGATGGTGACGCTGCCGGAGATGCCGGTCTGCGAGGCCATGACGCAGTTTCGTCCGACGACGACGTTGTGCGCAATCTGCACGAGGTTGTCGATCTTGGTGTTCTCGCCGATCACGGTGTCGTCCCAGGCCCCGCGGTCGATGGTCGTGCAGGCGCCGATGGTGACGCCGTCCTGGAGGATCACCCGGCCGAGCTGGGGTACGTCCATGATCCCCTTGGGACCCAGGGTGGCGCCGAAGCCGGCCTCGCCGATCACCGCCCCGGCCAGGATCTTCACCCGATCGCCGATCAGGGCGAAGCCGATGACGGCGTTGGCGCCGATCTGACAGTCGCGGCCAATGGCGACGCCGGGACCGATGACGGCGCCAGGGCCGATGCAGGTCCCGCGGCCGATGGCGGCGCCGGCCCCGACCACGGCGCCGGGGGCCAGGACCACGCCATCCTCGAGGCTGGCGGACGGATCCACGGCCGGCGCCCCGGTTGCCCAGCCTTTGGACCTGTGCAGGCGTTCGGCGGCCAAGGCGTAGGCAGCCTGGACGGCGCCCGTCACCAGGGCGGCGCAGCCAGCCGGCAAGGCGCCGATGTCGGGCTCGGCGACGAAGCACGCGGCCGTGTCCGCCCGCAGGCTGGCGGCGTGGCGGCGATCGGACAGGAAGCTGATCGTCGAGGCACCGGCCCGGGAGAGGATCGCCGCGCCCCGCACCGTCCGCCCGGCGTGCGCCGGGTCGGCGATGCGGGCGCCGGTCAAGGCCGCCAGTTCGTCGAGACTGGCCGGAGCAAGCGTGTCGTAGAAGCGTGGATCCGGGAGATGCGGATCAGGCATGGCCTAGCCCCCTTCTCCCGGTCACGGCGCCCGAAGGCTTAGCGCTGCGGAGCCGCCGCCGGCGCCGCGCCCGGAGCGGCTGCGTCGAGGTGCTCACGATCGAACTGGAACTGCTGGATACGCGCGTTCAGCGCCACCACGGCCGCGCCGGTGATGTCCATGGCCGGATTGGCCAGGTTGCCGATCACCGCGTCACGGCTGATCAGGATCGAGCAGTGCGAGGTCTGGTAGACCTGACGCACAACCGGGTCCAGTTCCTGGCCGATGCGCTGGATGGCCTTCTGCTCGGTGGCCTGCAGCTCGCGCTGCCGCTGGTCGGCCTTGCGCTGGTAGTTGGTGGCGCGCAGGTTGAAGTTGGCCTGGCGGCTCTGCAGCGCCACCGGATCGGTGGTCGTGCGGGCCTGCTCGATGGCGCGCTGTTCGGTGGTCAGAGCCGTCTCTTCAGGCGAAAGCTCGGCGCGGACCTGGGCGACGATCTGGTCCATGCGGGTGCCGACGAACTTGCCGACCACCGAGGTGCCGATGGCCTGGTCGACCGAAATCGTGCACAGGCCGGCGATCGGAGGACCGTGGCTGATGGCCGGGGCCGCCGGCGCGGCCGGGGCGGCGGTCTGGGCCTGGGCGGCCGACATCGAGGCGAAGGCGACGAGGGCGCCGACGCCAAGGGTGAGAACCTTTGAGGTCATGAAATCTAGAACCTTGTTGAAGTTGAGAACCGGAAGGTTTCCGTCTTGTCGTAGGAAGCCCTCGCCAGCACCTTGCTGAAGTCGAAGCGCAACGGACCCATGGGCGACTTCCAGAAGATGCTGATCCCCGTGGAAGCGCGGAAGGCCAGGTTGTCGCGGACGGTGGTGAGCGGCAGGTTGGTGGTGGGGTCGACCTTGCTGGCGCGGTCCAGCAGGCCGAGGGTGCCGAAGTCGCTGAACAGCGCGGCCTTGATGCCGTACTGCTCGGGCAGCTTGGTGGGCACCGTCAGTTCCACCGTGCCGATGGCGAACAGCTTGCCGCCCAGGCTATCGCCGTACTGCAGGTCGCGCGGGCCGATGCCGGCGATCTGGAAGCCACGGAAGGTGTCGCCGCCCTTGTAGAAGCGATCGGCGATCCGGATGTTGTCGCCGTTCCAGCCGTCGACGAACCCGCCCTGGCCGACGAAGCTCAGGATGAAGTCCCTGTTGAAGCCGTGGTACCAGCCCACGTCGCCCGTGGTGCGCAGGTAGTGCACGGCGCCGCCGACGCCGGCCACGTCCTGGCTGAGGTCGATGTAGTAGCCGCGGGTCGGCAGGACCGGGTCGTTGCGCTTGTCGAGGCGCAGGGAATAGCCGACCAGCGACGTCAGGTACGAGCCGCGCTGGTCGCAGAGGACCACCGACACCAACTCGGCGCCTTTGACGCACAGGCTGTCGGCCACGATGACGTCGTCCACGCGCAGGGTGTAGCGCGTGGTCATGTAGATGCTCTGGGTCAGCGGGAAGCCCAGGCGCACGCCCGCCCCCGTCGATGAGGTATCGTAGGACGCCTGGTCGGAGAAATTGTAGCGGTAGGTGTAGGCGTCGAAGCCCGCCGCCAGGTGGCGGCCCATGAAGCGCGGCTCCGTGAACGACAGGTTCAACTGCTGACGCAGCGAGCCCACCGAGATCTCGGCGCTGACGTTCTGGCCGCGGCCCCGGAAGTTGGACTGCTGAACGCCCAGGTCCAGCACCAGCTTGTCCACCGACGAATAGCCGGCGCTGAACGAAAGCTGGCCGGTGGGCTGTTCGGTCACGCGCACCCGCAGGCTGGTGCGGTCCGGCGCCGAGCCCGGCACGTTGGTGACGTCCACGTCCTTGAAGAAGCCGAGGCCGCGGATGTTGTTCTTGGAGCGGTCGACCAGCACCCGGTTGTAGGCGTCGCCCTCGGTGACCAGCATCTCGCGGCGGATCACGTAGTCCAGGGTCTGGGTGTTGCCGATGATGTCGATGCGATCGACGTAGACGCGCGGGCCTTCCTTGACCTCGAAGACCACATCGACGGTGTGCTTCTCGCGGTTGGGCACATAGCGCGGGCGCACATCCACGAAGGCGAAGCCCGCCGCGCCGGCGGCGAAGGTCAGGGCGTCCGTGGCCTTTTCGATCTTGTCGTCTTCGTAGACCTGGCCTTCGCGGATCGGCAGCAGTTGGCGCAGGATGTCCGGGTTCAGCTTCTTCAGGTCGGTCTGCACCGACAGCTTGCCGAACTTGTACTTGGCGCCCTCGTCCAGGGTGTAGGTGATCGCAAAGCCGTTGCGGTCCTGCGCCAGCTCGGCCACCGACGAGATGATCCGGAAATCATAGAAGCCGCGGTTGCGGTAGAACTTGCGAAGCTGCTCGCGGTCGTACTCGATCCGGTCCGGGTCGTAGTTGTCGTTCGACTGGAAGAACTTGTACCAGTGGCTTTCCTTGGTCACGACCTGGTCGCGCAGGTCGTTGTCCGAGAACTGGACGTTGCCCAGGAAGTTGACCCGCAGGATGCCGCTCTTGGGGCCCTCGTTGATCTCGAAGATGAGGTCGACGCGCTTCTGCGGCAACTGGACGATCTTGGGCGTCACCGTCGCCGAGATGCGGCCCGAGCGGCGGTAGAGTTCGATGATGCGCTGGACGTCGGCCTGGACCTTGGCGCGGGTGAAGATGCCCCGCGGCCGGACCTGGACCTCGTCCTTCAGCTTGTCTTCCTTGAGGTTGGAGTTCCCCTCGAACAGCACCTGATTGATGATCGGGTTCTCGACCACCTGCACCACAAGGTCGGTGCCCTGCAGGTCGATCTTGACGTCCGAGAACAGGTCGGTGCGGAAAAGCGTCTTCAGCGCCAGGTCGACCCTGGCGGAATCCACCGTGTCGCCTACCTGAATGGGCAGGTACGAGATGATCGTGTCCTGCTCGATCCGCTCGTTGCCCTGGATGATGATGCGGCCCACGACGCCGCTCTGCTGCGCGCAGGCCACCTGCGGCGCGACGATCGCCGTTGTGCCCATGAGGAGGGCAAGGCCGGTAACAAGCGCGGCGCCACGAGCGCGGGATTTCTTCATCGGATCAGCCATGACGGGGGCGCTTACGAAATCAAGCCGCCGAGGAAATGAAACACGCGCAGACCTTGGAGGTCATTCCAGGTTGCGAACAACATCAAACCCAGCAGCAAAGCAAGGCCCACCCGATAACCGGCGGCTTGCACGCGGGCGCTGGCCGGACGGCGCGCGATGGACTCATAGGCGTAGAACAGCAGGTGACCGCCGTCGAGAACGGGCACCGGCAACAGATTCAGCAGACCCACGCTGACCGAGAGAAAGGCCACCAGCGGGATCAGATAGGCCGCGCTCGTCGCCAGGACGTTGCGGTGGTTCTCGCGCGCGTCGGCGACGGCCTGCTTGGTCACCTCGCCGGAAGCGTGGGCCATGCCCAGCATGCTGTGGAGCTGGTTGGGGTTCACCTGGCCGGTGACGATGCGGCCCAGGTAGTAGAGGGTCGAACCGGCGATGTCCCAGGTGGTCTGCACGCCGAGCGCCGTCGCCCGCAGCGGATTGGGATGCTCGATCCACCCCTTCTCGGCCTCGAGGCCCAGATAGCCGATGGTCTGCTCGCCGCCCGTCAGGGACTTCTCCGACCTCTGGGCCGGCGTGGTCGACAGGCTGACGTCCTTGCCGGCCCGCTCGACACCGATGGTCACCGGCACGCCAGCGCGGGTGGCGACATAGGTCTTCAGGGACGAGAAATCGTTGATCGCCCTGCCGTCGATCGACACCAGCCGGTCACCGACCTGGAACCCGGCCGCCGCGGCCGGCGTGTTGGGCATGATGGCGCCGATGCGGGTGGAGATCACCGGATGGCCGGCGATGGCGTAGGTCAGGCTGAAGATCGCGATCGCCAGCACGAAGTTGGCCAGCGGCCCGGCCGCCACCACCAGGGCGCGCTGCCAGATCGGCTTGAAGTGCAGGTACTTCCTTTCCGCGCCGGGTCCCTCGCGGGCGATGATCTTGGCGCGCATGACGTCGAGATCTTCCTCGTCGGGCACGCTGGCGGCGTTCTCGTCGCCGGCGAACTTCACGTAGCCGCCGATGGGAAGAGCGCCGATGCGCCACTCGATGCCGTGCTTGTCGCGCCGCGACAGGATGCTGGGCCCAAAGCCGATGGAGAACCGGTCGACGGCGACCCCGAACGCCCGCGCGGTCAGGAAATGCCCCAACTCATGGATCGTGATGATCACGGTGATGACGAGCAGATACGGGACCACCCATAGGAACACGTTCTGCAGGAAGGCCATCATGCCCGGCGGTCTCCTTTAAAGGCCGTCAGCCAATGCGCTCGAATCGCGACAGCACTTGGGCGGCGACCCGCCGGGAGCTGACATCGATCATCATGGCGCATTCCAAGGCGTCGCCCTCGTTGTAGGCGTCGAGATCGCCCACCCCGTTGAGGCGTTCGAGAGTCTCCGAAACCGTCGCGGCAATATCGAGAAAGCCGATCCGGCGGTCAAGGAAGGCGGCCACGGCCACCTCGTTGGCGGCGTTCATGGCCGCCGGGGCCCCCGCCCCCACCGTCAGCGCCGTGCGGGCGATGCGCAGGGCCGGAAACCGTTCCTCGTCAGGGGCCGTGAAGGTCAGCTGGCCGATGGCGGCCAGGTCCAGCTTAGGCGCCGGCCAGTCGATGCGGTCGGGCCAGGCCCAGGCGCAGGCGATGGGCGAGCGCATGTCCGGCGGCCCCAGTTGGGCCAGGGTCGAACCGTCGGTGTATTCCACCATGCTGTGGATCACCGACTGCGGGTGGACCAGCACGCCGATCTGCTCGGCGGGCATGCTGAACAGGTAGCTGGCCTCGATCATCTCGAGGCCCTTGTTCATCATTGTTGCAGAATCGACGGAAATCTTTGCGCCCATGCTCCAGTTCGGATGGGCGATGGCCTGTTCCGGCGTGGCCGCGGCCATGAATTCCTTGGTCGCCTCGCGGAACGGACCGCCCGACGCCGTCAGGATCAGGCGCGAGATCCGCCCGGGGCTGACCGGCTGCAGCACCTGGAAGATGGCCGAGTGCTCGGAGTCCACGGGGATCACCCCGCCCCCGGCCGCCTTGGCCGCCGCCAGCAGCGCCGGACCCGCGCACACGAGACTCTCCTTGTTGGCGAGCGCGATCACCGAGCCGGCGCGCGCCGCCGCCAGGGTCGGCGCCAGGCCGGCCGCCCCGACGATGGCCGACATCACCCAGTCCGCGCCCTCGGCCGCCAGATCCTTGATCGCGGCTGAGCCGGCCGCCGCGGCCACGCCGCAGCCGTTGAGGCGCTCGCGCAGCTCCGGCAGCAGGGATTCGTCCTCGATCACCGCCACGCGGGGACGCCAGCGCCGGGCCTGCTCGGCCAGGCGTTCGACATTGCGGCCGGCGGTCAGGCCGACGATCTCGACCTCGTCTTCCACATGACCCAGCAGATCCAGGGTCGAGACCCCGATCGAGCCGGTGCAGCCGAGGATGGTGACAGTGCGCTTGGTCATCAGTGGGCCCACCCCCAGTGAACCACGAGTCTGGCGACGGCGAAGGCGATGGTGGCGAACATCAGTCCATCGACGCGGTCGAGCAAGCCGCCATGGCCGGGAATGAGATCCCCGGAATCCTTTACTCCAAAGCGGCGCTTCAACATCGACTCCCAAAGATCTCCGGCCATGGTGGCCAAACCGCCCACCAGCCCTATGACGGCGGCGCCCGGCAGGGACAGCCGCATCGTCGTCGCAGGGGCGAACAGCCCATTCGCCGCCGCCACCGCCATGGCTGTCGCCACGGCGCCCGCCAATCCCCCGAAAAACCCCGACCAGGTCTTGTTAGGCGAATATCGAGGCCAAAGTTTGGGCCCCTTCAGCGCACTGCCGACCAGGAAGGCGAAGATGTCCGCCGCCCAGGTGGTGGCCAGCAGCATCAAGGTCCACCAGTCGCCCTGCACCGTGGAGCGGAGCCACACGAGAGCGAGACAGGTGGGGGCGATGTAGAGCACGCCGTACGCGGCGTCCACCGCCCGTTCCGAGCCGTTGCGCGCCACGGCCCCGGCCGCCAGGGCGCCGACCGCCACGCAGCCCCAGGCGGGCCAGTAGCGGCCGCCATAGGTAAGGAAGACCACGGTCAGCACCGACAGCGTCACCGCCGCGGCCACCCGGACCTGGGCCCGCGGCGCGGCCATCACGCCCCACTCGATGGAAATGATCGACACGGCCACGGCCACCAGCACCAGGAAGGCCCGCTGGTCCACCCAGACCAGGAACAGGGCAATCGGGGCCAGGACCGCCGCCGAGGCCGCCCGCAGACCGAGATTGCTCCAGTCGAATCCCCTAGCTCGCGGCAAGGACGTCATCGACGGCTACACCGCCGTATCGCCGTTCACGGGTGTCGTATTCCGCGATCGCGGCCTTCAGGTGCTCGGGCCCATAGTCCGGCCAGTAGACATCCTGGAAGATCAGCTCGGCGTAGGCGCATTCCCACAGGAGGAAGTTCGAAAGCCGGCGCTCGTAGCCGGTGCGGATGATCAGGTCCGGCGCGGGATCGGGGCCGGTGGACAGGTGTTGCTCGAACATCGCCTCGGTCAGGTCGGCGGCGCGCGCCTCGCCCCGCTCCACGGCCTCGGCGAATCGGCGCGCGGCGTCGGTGATGTCGGCCCGGCCGCCGTAGTTGAAGGCCACCTGCAGGCGGAAGCGGTCGTTGCGCGCGGTGCGGGCCTCGGCCTGTTCGACGATGTCGAGAATGTCGGGCGTCAGCCCCGTGCGCCGGCCGACGATCCTGACGTTGACGCCGTTGCGCTCCAGTCGCGTCAGGTCGCTGGCGAAATAGGCCTTCATCAGGCCCAGGATCTCGGTCACCTCGGTCTCGGGCCGGCGCCAGTTTTCCGTGGAAAAGCCAAACACCGTCAGGCGTTCGACACCCAGCGCATCGGCCCCTTCCACCGTCCGGCGCAGCGCCGCCACGCCGGCGCGGTGCCCGAGCGCCCGGGGCAGGCCACGCTGTTTGGCCCAGCGGCCGTTGCCGTCCATGATGATCGCCACGTGCAGCCGCCGCCCCGACCCGGCGGGGTCGGACGGGCCCATCCCGCCTTGGATGCCGTGTGCCGGCGACATGGCCGATCCCTCTCGCGCGCCCTGGACGCCCCGTGGCGCGCCTAGACCTGCATGATCTCTTGTTCTTTGGTTTTCAAGGCCTCGTCCACCCGCTTGACGGCCTCGTCGGTGAACTTCTGGATCTCGGCCTCCATGCGCTTCTGCTCATCCTGGTTGATGATGGAGTCCTTCTCGGCCTTCTTCAGATCGTCCATGGCGTCGCGGCGCACGTTGCGCACCGCGACCTTCTGCTGCTCGGCGTACTTGCCGGCCAGCTTGGCCAGGTCCTTGCGGCGCTCCTCGGTGAGCGGCGGGATCGGGATGCGCAGGTTCTGGCCCTCGACCACGGGATTGAGGCCAAGGCCGGCGTTGCGAATCGCCTTTTCCACCGAGACCACCAGGCCGCGGTCCCAGACGCTGACCGAGATCGACCGCGGTTCGGGCACGGAGACGGAGCCCACCTGGTTGATCGGCACCTGCGAGCCGTAGGCGTCCACATGCACCTGGTCCAGCAGGCCGGCGTTGGCCCGGCCTGTGCGCAGAGACCCGAACTCTTCCTTCAAGGCCGCGACGGCCTTGTCCATGCGGTCCCGGTACTTCGACAGGACCGGCTTTTCACCACTGGCCATGACGTTTCCTTTCTCGAGGCTCTCTAGAAGGCTGGCCCAGGCGGGTCAGCCCTTGGGGTTCTGGATGGTGGTGTGCACGCCGTCGCCCGTCAGCACGTTCAGCAGGTTGCCGCGGCCGCGGATCGAGAACACCACGATGGGGATTTCATTGTCGCGCATCAGGGCGATGGCCGAGGCGTCCATGACTCGCAGGTCCTTGGCCAGCACTTCCTGGTAGGTCAGGCAGTCGTAGCGTGTGGCGGTGGGGTCCTTCTTGGGGTCGGCCGTATAGACGCCGTCGACGCTGGTGCCCTTGAACAGGGCGTCGCAGCCCATCTCGGCGGCGCGCAGGGCCGCGGGGGTGTCGGTGGTGAAGAAGGGCGCGCCCAGGCCGGCGGCGAAGATTACCACCCTGCCCTTTTCCAGGTGCCTGAGCGCCCGGCGGCGGATGTAGGGCTCGCAGACGGCGTCCATGGGGATGGCCGACTGCACGCGGGTGTGGACGCCGGCCTTTTCCAGGGCGCCTTGCAGCGCCAGGGCGTTCATCACCGTCGCCAGCATGCCCATGTAGTCGGCGCTGGCCCGCTCCATGCCCCGGCCCGCCAGGGAGACGCCCCGGAAGATGTTGCCGCCGCCGACCACGAGGCACAGCTCGAAACCCTGGCGGACCACCTCGGCGATGTCCTCGGCCACGGCCGACAGGGTGTCCTGGTCGATGCCGAAGGCCGCGTCCCCCATCAGCACCTCGCCCGAGACCTTCAGCAGGATGCGGCGGTATCGGGGCTGGGATTCGCTCATGGCGGGGTCACTCTATCGACTCTTTGGACGCAACATAGACCAAGGGCGCGGCGCGCGTCGAACGCGCCGCGCCCTCTTCAGGACTAGATCGGGTAGCGCCTAGGCGCCGCCGGTCATGCTCGCGACTTCAGCGGCGAAGTCGCTGGTCTGCTTCTCGACGCCTTCGCCCAGGGCCAGGCGCACGAAGGCCTCCACCTTGGCGGGGCCGCCGGCCTGCTTGGCCACCTCGGCGACGTACTCCTCGACCTTCTGGTCGCTGTTCTTCACGAAGGTCTGCTTGAGCAGGACCACTTCCTCGAAGAACTTGCGGATGCGGCCTTCCACCATCTTCTCGATGACGTTGGCCGGCTTGCCGGAGCTCGCGGCCTGTTCGGAGAAGATGGCGCGCTCGCGCTCCACCGCCGCCGGGTCCAGGTCGTCGGTCGACAGCGACAGCGGCGCCATGGCGGCCGCGTGCATGCCGATGTTGCGGCCCATTTCCTTCAGCGCGGCCTGGTCGCCTGCGCCTTCGACGGCCACCAGCACGCCGATCCGGCCGAGGTCGGAATTGCCGGCCAGGGCGCCGTGCACATAGGCGCCGATGGCGCCGTTGCTGACGCTCAGGCGCGCCGAGCGGCGCAGCAGCATGTTCTCGCCGATGGTGGCGATCAGGTTGGTGATCATCTCGTCCACCACCTCGCCGTCGGCCGTCTTGGCCTGGCGCAGCGCCTCGACGCCGCCGTCGACGGTCAGGGCCGTCTGGGCGATCTTGCGGGCGGCGGCCTGGAACTGCTCGTTGCGGGCCACGAAGTCGGTCTCGGCGTTCAGCTCGATCACCGCGCCGGTCTTGCCGTCGGCGGACACCGCCACGGCCACGACGCCTTCCGCGGCGACGCGGTCGGCCTTCTTGGCGGCCTTCGAGAGGCCCTTGGTCTTCAGCCAGTCGATGGCGGCTTCGATATTGCCTTCGGTTTCCTGCAGCGCCTTCTTGCAGTCCATCATGCCGGCGCTCGAAATGTCGCGCAGCTCTTTCACGAGCGCAGCCGTGATCTCGGCCATGGTCATACCTCCGATTACGTCAATGCCGCCGGACTCCCCTAGGAGCCCGGCGTATCAAGATTGAGACAGGGGGCCGGCGATGAGGCCGGCCCGGAACGTACTCAGCCCTCGGCGCTGTCCGACGCCGCAGCCTCGGCCACCGGCTCTTCGGCCACGGGGGCCGGAGCTTCGGTCTGGGCGGCGACGGCTTCGTCAGCGGGATCGAGTTGCACGGCCTCGGCCTCCGGCGCCGCCTCGGCGGCCACGGTGCGCAGGGCGGGCTCGACCGGCGCAACCGAGGCCCCGATATCGACGCCCATGTTGACCTGGCCTTCGGTCAGGCCATCCAGCACGGAGTCGGCGACCAGGTCGCAGTACAGTTGCAGGGCGCGCGCGGCGTCGTCGTTGCCCGGGATCGGGTAGGTGATGCCTTGCGGGTCGCAGTTGGTGTCCAGGATGGCCACCACCGGGATGTTGAGCTTGCGCGCTTCCTGGATGGCGATCGCTTCCTTGTTGGTGTCGATCACGAACATCAGGTCGGGAATGCCGCCCATGTCCTTGATGCCGCCCAGGGACAGCTCCAGCTTGTCGCGCTCACGGGTGAGCTGCAGCAGCTCCTTCTTGGAGCGGCCGCTCTCGCCGCCGTCCAGCACCGTTTCCAGCTCGCGCAGGCGCGCGATGGAGCCGGAGATGGTGCGCCAGTTGGTGAGCGTGCCGCCCAGCCAGCGGTGGTTCACATAGTACTGCGCGCAGCGCTTGGCGGCGGCGGCCACCGGCTCGGAGGCCTGGCGCTTGGTGCCGACGAACAGCACGCGCCCGCCCGAGGCGGCCACTTCGCGCACCTTCACCAGGGCCTGGTGAAGCAGCGGCATGGTCTGCGACAGATCGATGATGTGGATGTTGGCCCGCGAGCCGAAGATGTAGCGTTCCATCTTCGGGTTCCAGCGGTGCGTCTGGTGGCCGAAGTGGGCGCCAGCTTCCAAGAGCTGACGCATGGTGAAGTCGGGTAGCGCCATGAACCTTTTTCCTTCTTCCGGTTCAGTCCTCCGCAGAGCCCACCTCCCTCTCGGGAGGACCGGAACGGAAGCGCGCGGGGATTTACCCGCGTGATGCCGAACGCCCTGCGTGCGTGATGGCGGGCCAGATAGGCCGGAATGCGTTGAATTGCAAGGCGGCAGGGTCCGACGTCCCCCATACGGCCCGCAAGACTAGGGTCGCACCGGCCCCGGAAACCGCGCCGCCGCCTCGGCCGTGACCGTCATCCCCTTCCCCTCCGCCGCCCGGCGCGGGAACGCCTCCACGTCGAAGCCCTCCAGGCAGAAGACGTTGACCCCGTAGTGGTCCGGCGCCGAGCGCTTCTTGTGGAAGGTGTAGATGCCGCAGCGCGAACAGAAGTGGTGCCGCGCCACGCCGGTGTTCCACTGATAGAGCGACAGGACCTCCTCGCCGGCCAGCAGGGTGAAGTCCCGCTCGTGGAAGGCGGCCATCAGGGCGTTCTTCTTGGTGCACAGCGAGCAGTCGCACTGGGTCAGTTCGACGGGCTCGGCCGCGACGCGGAATCGCACCGCGCCACAGTGGCAGGAGCCTTCATAGGGGGCGGGCAAGTCGGAGGCTCCTAAAGGTCTTCCATGAACACCACGCCGGGCGCGGTCTTGAGGGCGCCGCGCATGGCCGGGTCCAGCTGGTACTTGCCGGGCAGCTTCAGCTCCATCTCGCGCCCGCCGCCGAAGGCCGCCACGAAGATCACCTCCCCGCCCCCGCTCTGCGAGGGCTTCAGGCGCTTCTGCAGCACCTCCAGCTCGGTCACCGCCGGCGACAGGTGGATACGCAGGCCGCCGGCGGCCTGTTCGATGGTCTTGTCCAGGAGCTGGGCGTCGTCGCCGAAGAAGCGCACCTCGCCATCGTTGGCCTTGGCGCGGACCTTGAGCACGATGGCCTTGCCCGGCTCCAGCAGTTCGCGGCAGCGGCGCAGCACCTCGCCGGGGAACAGAACCTCGTACTCGCCGGTGGGATCGGACAGCGAGACGAAGGCGAACTTGTCGCCGCTGCCGGCGGAGGTCCGCTCCTGGCGACGACGGACCATGCCCACCATGCGGAAGGCCTCCGCCCCCGCGGCGGCGGCGGCCATCACGTCGGCGTAGAGGGTCGTGCGCTGGCGGCGCAGCACCGAGACCAGGTCGTCCAGCGGGTGGCCGGAGAGGTAGAAGCCCACCGAGGCCAGCTCCTCGTCGAGCTGCTCCACCGGGTTCCAGATCTCGACCTTGGGCAGGCGCGGGCGGCCGACGCCGGAGGCCTCGCCGAACAGGGCGCCCTGGTTGCCCAGGCGATCGGCGGCCATGCTCTGGGCGTGGGCCATCAGGACGTCCGCCGACTGGACGATCTGGGCGCGGTTCGGATGGATGGAATCGAAGGCGCCGGCCCGGGCCAGGTTCTCCAGCGCCCGCTTGTTCACCTGCCGCGGATCGATGCGCTCGAGGAAGTCGAACAGGTCGCGGAAGCGCCCGCCCTGCTCGCGCACCTCGACCACGTGCTGCATGGCGGTCATGCCGACGTTGCGCACGGCGCCCAGGGCGTAGAGCACCTGGCCGTCCTCGACCTCGAAGTCGGCGCCGGAGCGGTTGATGTCCGGCTTGACGATGGTCACCCCGAAGCGCTTGGCGTCCTGGAAGAACACCGCCAGCTTGTCGGTGTTGGCGATGTCGAGGCTCATCGACGCGGCGTAGAATTCCACCGGCGTGTTCGCCTTCAGCCAGGCCGTCTGATAGGCGATCAGGGCGTAGGGCATGGCGTGGCTCTTGTTGAAGCCGTAGCCCGCGAACTTCTCCATGCGGTCGAAGAGCAGGGTCGCCGTGGCGGTGGTGATGTTGCGTTCGGCCGCGCCGGAGAGGAACCGCGCCCGCTGCTGGTCCATCTCCGCCTTCTTCTTCTTGCCCATGGCGCGGCGCAGCAGGTCCGCCTCGCCCAGGCTGTAGCCGGCCAGGATCTGGGCGATCTGCATCACCTGCTCCTGGTAAACGATGACCCCGAAGGTGCGGCCCAGCACCTTCTCCAGCAGGGGGTGGACCACGTCGACCGGCTTGCGGCCGGCCTTGGCGTCGACGTACTCGGGGATCGAATCCATCGGCCCCGGCCGATAGAGCGAGATGAGGTCGGACACCTCCTCCAGGTTGGTCGGGCGCAGCTGGCGCAGGATGTCGCGCATGCCCTGGCTTTCCAGCTGGAACACCCCCAGCGTCTGGCCCGAGGTCATCAGGTCATAGGCCGGCTTGTCGTCGAGGGGCATGGTCCCCAGGGCGAAGTCGGCGCCGCGTCGCTTCAGGTAGCGCAGCGCCCGGTCGATCACCGTCAGGGTCTTCAGGCCCAGGAAGTCGAACTTCACCAGCCCGGCGCTCTCGACCCATTTCATGTTGAACTGGGTGGCCGGCATCTCCGAGCGCGGGTCGCGGTAGAGCGGCGAAAGCTCGGTCAGCGGCCGGTCGCCGATCACCACCCCGGCGGCGTGGGTCGAGGCGTTGCGATAGAGGCCCTCGAGCTGCAGGGCCACGTCCAGCAGCTCGGCGACGGAGTCCTCGTCGCGGCGCGCCTGCTGCAGGCGTGGCTCGATCTCGATGGCCTTGGCCAGGGTCACCGGGTTGGCCGGGTTGTTGGGGACCATCTTGGCCAGGCGATCGACCATGCCCAGCGGCAGCTGCATCACCCGGCCGACGTCGCGCAGCACGGCGCGGGCCTGCAGGGTGCCGAAGGTGATGATCTGGGCCACCCGGTCGCGGCCGTACTTCTCCTGCACATAGGAGATCACCTCCTCGCGGCGCTCCTGGCAGAAGTCGATGTCGAAGTCGGGCATCGAGACCCGCTCTGGGTTCAGGAAGCGCTCGAAGATCAGGCTGTAGCGCATGGGGTCGACGCCGGTGATCAGCAGCGACCAGGCGACCAGCGAACCCGCCCCCGACCCGCGTCCCGGCCCCACCGGAATGCCATGCGCCACCGACCACTTCATGAAGTCGGACACGATCAGGAAGTAGCCCGAGAAGCCCATGGACTGGATGACGCCGATCTCGCGCTCCAGACGTTCCCAATAGCCGGCCTCGGCCTCGGGCGGCGGCGGCACGGCCTTCAGCCGGGCGCGCAGGCCCTCGCGCGCCTGTTCGGCCAGCTCGTCGTCCTCGGAGCGGCCGCCGACGGTGGGGAAGCGCGGCAGGATGGGATCGCGCTTCTTGACCATGAAGGCGCACCGGCGCGCGATCTGCAGGGTGTTGTCGCAGGCCTCCGGCAGGTCGGCGAACAGCCGGCGCATGGCCTCGGCGTCCTTGAACCAATGCTCAGGCGTCACCCGCCGCCGCTCGTCCTGGCCCATGAAGGCGCCGTCGGCGATGCACAGCAGGGCGTCGTGGGCGGCGTAGGTGGCGGACTTGGCGAAATAGACGTCGTTGGTGGCCACCAGGGGGACGTCGCGGTCATAGGCCCAGGCCACCAGCCCCGGCTCGGCATGCGCCTGGGCCGGCAGGCCGTGGCGCTGGAGTTCGACATAGAGCCGGTCGCCGAACACCTCGAGCATGGTTTCGAGCGCCGCGCGGCCCTCGGCCGGCCGGCCCGAGGCGAACAGCGGGTCGATGGGCCCGTCGGTCCCGCCGGTGAGCAGGATCAGCCCCTCGGCGTGGGCGGCGACCTTGGCCCATGGAACGCAGGGCTCCTCGTTGGGCTCGATGTCCAGGAAGGCGGCCGACGACAGGACGCTGAGATTGCGATAGCCGACCTCGCTCTGGACCAGCAGCACCACCGTGGGGCGGCGCGCCCAGCGCTCTGGCGGCCCCTCGCCGATGCCGCCCACCGGCAGGGCGCAGCCGATGATCGGCTGGACCCCCGCGTCCTTGCAGCTGACCGAAAATTCGAGCGCCCCGCAGAGATTGGCCCGGTCGGCTATGGCGACCGCCGGCATGTGCGCCCCGGCCGACAGCGGCCCCAGATAGTCCGCCTTGATCGCCCCTTCGAGCAGGGAATAGGCCGAGCGGACCCGCAGGTGAACGAAGGCCTCGGACAGGCTGGGCGTCCGCGAGGATTCTCCCGCGGAGAGATCTTCCTTCTTCAGACCGCTGAGGTCAGCCATCGCCACGCCATGCTTTCACCCGGCGCCCGCCCGCCGGGGACGACTCACCCCGCCAGCTGGGCCACCTGGCAGACCATCCAAACGAAGCTCGCCACCGAAGCAAGCGCCAGACCGTCGCGCGCGACTTGAAACATGGGGATGATCCTCTTCTCGTACCCTGTTTGTTCTTGTTGCCCCTTTGTTCCTCGCCGGTCAAGCCTGAATATGACCCCGTCGCCCCCTCTTCCACCCACCCTCTCGTGGACGGCGCGCCAGAGCATTGCACGCCATTCTTTCAATTATTGCGACACTGAAACTGCATATTTCGGACGAATCGTCACCTTTTTTTGCGGCACTGGCGAATTTCAACAATGCAAATTGATCGCCGTTATTCAGATTCTCTGTTTGCGCGCTGAAAACGACTGCGCTGTTGGCGCCACATCGACCGATATTACAGCACTCCACCGTCTTTTTGCCGCTCCCGTCGACTTGACCGACGGCGCGACGCGGCGTCCTTGCGGCGCCCGGCGACGCGGACCGCCCTCCCCGGCCCCCTCCGCGCCGCCCGGTCAGTTTCATAAGAAGGATTTCAGTATGTACGGACGAGGAAACGCCGCGACCCGGCGGGCATTGCTTTCCATCGGCGCGGGATTGGCCGCGCTCGCCGCCGCGGCGGCCGCCGAGGCCGCGGAAGCCGCAGCCACCGCCCCGGCCGCCTCCGGCGACATCGCCGTGGGCGAAGTCATCGTCACCGCCCAGAAGCGTGAGCAGAACCTGCAGAACGTGCCGGTGGTGGTCACCGCGCTGAGCGCCCGGCAGCTTCGCGACGCCGGCGTCCACGACATCAAGGACCTGACCGTCCTCACCCCTGGCCTCACCGTCACCAGCACGGGCAGCGAAGGCTCCACCACCGCCCGCATCCGCGGCGTCGGCACGGTGTCCGACAACATCGGTCTCGAGGACTCCGTCGGCGTGGTCATCGATGGCGTCTACCGGCCCCGAAACGGCGTCGCCTTCAACGACCTGGGCGAGCTCTCCGACATCGAGGTCCTGAAGGGCCCGCAGGGCACACTGTTCGGCAAGAACACCACCGCCGGCGTCATCCAGATCACCACCCAGCGGCCCAAGTTCGTCTTCGGCGCCGAGGGCGAAGCCACCTTCAGCAACTACAACGGCTACGGCGGTTCGGTCTCTGTCACTGGCCCCATCGCCGGCGACAAGCTGGCCGGCCGCCTCTACGTCGCCGACCGCCAGCGCGACGGCTACTACAACGTCTCCGCCCCGGCCGGCTCGAACCTCCATACGCCCAACGACGAGCACATGTTCACGGTGCGCGGCCAGCTCCTGTGGCAACCCACCAGCGACTTCGACGTCAACTTCATCGCCGACTACACCAAGCGCAACGACCACTGCTGCGCCGCCGTGCCGATCCAGACCGGCGCGGCCGCGGGCCTGCTCAACACCCTGTTCGGGGCTGGAACGACGCCCAACCCGGCCAATCCGAAGAGCTACACCGCCTATCTGAACCGCGACCTGGTGGAGAGCATCCGCGACGACGGCGTCTCGGCCGAGGCGCACTGGAAGACGCCATGGCTGAACAACGCCACCCTGACCTCGATCACCGCCTACCGCGACTGGCACAACCAGGGCGGCGGCGACACCGACGCCACGGCGGCGGACCTGCTGTTCACCCCCAACGACAACTTCAACAGCTTCAAGCAGTTCAGCGAGGAGCTTCGCTACGCAGGGTCGACCTCGCGGCTGGACTGGATGGTCGGCGCCTTCTTCTCGCACGAGACCCTTGACCAGCGCGTCGACCAGGCCTTCGGCAGCGATCTCGACACCTTCCTGGGCGCCCTCACCGGCGGCCTGCCGCTGCTGGCCGGCTTCTCCGGAGACCCCTTCCCGGTCGGCAAGGGTTCGATCGGCGTCTACCACCAGATCGAACATTCGGAATCGGTGTTCACCCAGGAGACCTTCAAGGTCACCGACCAGCTCGAGCTCACCGGCGGCATCCGCTACACCCATGAGCACAAGTCGCTGACCAGCTTCTACGACAACACCGACAACGGGGCTGCCTGCGCCTACGCCCAGAACGCGGCGGGGACGTCCGACAAGGCTGTGGTGGGGCTATACTGCCTGACCAATCCGGCCTTCAACAACCTGTCGGACAGCCAGAAGCTCAGCGAGGACACCGTCACCGGCACGGTCAAGGCGGCCTACCGCTTCAACCGCGACCTGATGGTCTATGGCTCCTATTCGCGCGGCTATCTGGTGGGCGGGTTCAACCTGGCGGCCGTGACCACCCAGAACAACTCGACCCTGACGCCGGAGCTCGACACCAGCTTCCGCCCCGAGCACGTCAACGCCTTCGAGATCGGTGAAAAGGCCACCTTGCTCGACCGCAAGATGACGCTGAACGCGGCGGTGTTCTACCAGGACTACCGGGACTTCCAGCTCAACGCCTTCACCGGCACCGAGTTCATCGTCACCTCGATCCCGCAGGTCGTCTCCAAGGGCGTCGAGGTGGACGTCGCCTACAACCCGGTTCAGGGCCTGATGCTGAACGGGGGCCTGACCTACGCCGACACCTACTATCCCAACTCGGCCCAGAACCGGGCGGTGCTGCAGTCGGCGGGCAGCCCGCTCAACCTGCTGCCCGGCCAGCGCGTCTCCCTGGCGCCCCTGTGGTCGCTCACCGGCGGCGTCAGCTACACCCACCCGCTGTTCGGCGAAGTCGACTGGAAGGTGGCCACCGACGCCAAGTTCGTGACTTCCTACAACACCGGCTCGGACCTCGACCCGAACAAGCTTCAGAAGGACTTCGCCCTGGTGAACGCCCGCGTCGGCATCGCCGCACACAACGGCGGCTGGGCTGTGGAGGTCTGGGCCACCAACCTGTTCAACCAGTACTACAAGCAGGTCGCCTTCGACGGGGTCTACCAGACCTTCTCGAACCCGCTGCCCAACAGCGTGCCCAGCCTGAACACCTACTACGCCTACCTCGGCCAGCCGCGCATGTTCGGCGCGACCCTGCGGGTGAAGTACTAGGCAACGAGGGGCGCGGCGCTCTCCGCGTCGCGCCCTAGCCTGCGAGCAGGCCCGGCAGTTCGGCCAGGCTGTCGATCCGGTGATGCGCCCGCGCCGCCTCCGGCCAGGTCGCGTGGGCGAAGCCCCAGGGCCCGCGGCGGATGAAGACACCCGTCATGCCCGCGTCGACGGCCGGCAGGACGTCGTTGTCCAGCCTGTCGCCCACATAGGCGATCTCGGCGGCGGGCACGCCCGCGGCCTCGACCACCTTGTCGAAGAAGGCCCGGGACGGCTTCTCAACGCCCCAGCGGGCCGAGGAAGCGATGAAGTCGCCCGGAACCCGGGCCTCCGCCAGGGCGCCCTCCGCCTCCTCCGGCTGGTTGCCGGCCAGGCCCACCTTGTAGCCGGCGGCCTTCAGATCGCGCAGGCAAGGCAAGGCGTCCGGGTAGAAATCGCCGGGCAGGAACTGGTAGCGCCAGCCGGCGGCTCGGCGCTTGGCGAACTCCGCCTCCATGTCCAACCCCGGCGCAGCGATCTCGAAGACGCGGCGGTGGTGCCAGCGCCGCTCGATCACCATCCCCATGGCGGCGAAGAAGGCGAAGCGGGGAACGCCCAGCCAGTCGGCCATGTCGCCCCAGTTGCGGGTTTCGTCGACCAGGGTCTCGCCCACGTCGAACACGACGGCGCTGATCGCCATGGCGCGCTCCTCAGCTCTTCTTGCGCTGCAGTTCGACCAGCACCCCGTCGCGCAGGCGCACCACCCGGTCCATGTGCTGGGCGAGGTCCAGGTTGTGGGTGGCGATCAGGGCCGCCACGCCGGTGGCGCGCACCAGGTCGTAGAGCGCCTGGAACACCTGGGTCGAGGTCTCGGGGTCGAGGTTGCCGGTGGGCTCGTCGGCCAGCAGCAGGCGCGGCCCGTTGGCCAGGGCCCGCGCCACCGCCACCCGCTGCTGCTCGCCGCCGGAGAGCTGGGCCGGCTGGTGGTCCAGTCGCTCGGCCAGGCCCAGCGGCGCCAGCAGTTCGCGCGCCCGCGCCCGGGCCTCCTTCTTGGAGCGTCCGCCGATCATCGCCGGCAGGGCGACGTTGTCGAGGGCGGTCAGCTCCGGCAGCAGATGGTGGAACTGGTAGACGAAACCGATGGTCGAGAGGCGGATGCGCGTGCGGGCGGCGTCGTTCAGGTCCTGGCAGTCCTGGCCGGCCACCTGGATTTCGCCGCTGGTCGGCCGCTCCAGCAGTCCCGCCGCGTGCAGCAGCGAGGACTTGCCCGAGCCGGACGGCCCGATCAGGCCCACCACCTGGCCGGGATAGACGTCCAGGTCGGCGCCCTTGAGCACCGACAGGATGCGGGTTCCGGTGACGTAGTCGCGCTTCAGGCCGCGGATGCGCAGGACGGGGTCATTCATAGCGCAGCGCCTCGACCGGATCGAGGCGCGAGGCCCACCAGGCTGGCAGGATCGACGCCGCCAGCGACACGAAGAGCGCCCAGCCGGACACGTAGGCCACCTCGATCCAGTCGATCTTGGCCGGCACGTGGGCCAGGAAATAGACGTCCTGATTGAACACCTTGGTGTGGGTCACGCCCTCCACGAAGCCCTGGATGCCCTCGATGTTGAGGCAGAAGAGCACCCCCAGCACCAGGCCGCAGCTCATGCCCAGCACGCCGATGGCCGAGCCGGACATCAGGAAGATGCGCAGGATCGCCCCCTTGCCGGCCCCCATGGTGCGCAGGATGGCGATGTCGCGCCCCTTGTTCTTCACCAGCATGACCAGGCCCGAAATGATGTTCAGGGCCGCGATCAGGACGATGAGCATCAGGATCAGGCGCATGACGTTGCGCTCGACCTGCAGGGCGGTGAAGAAGCTCTGGTTCTTTTCGGTCCAGTCGGTGACCACCGCCCCGCGCCCGGCCAGGGCCTGGAGCTGGGGCTTCATGGCCGGCGCCTTATCCGGGTTGTCGAGCTTGATCTCGATGAAGTCGACGCTGGAATCGCGGCCGAAGAACAGCTGGGCCTGCTGCAGCGGCATGTAGATGAACGCCTGGTCGTAGTCGCTCATGCCGACGGCGAAGGTCCCGGCCACGGTGTAGGTCTTGCGGATCGGCAGGGTTCCGAAGGCCGTCGCTCCGCCCGAGGGCGAGGTGATCGAGATCGGGTCGCCCGGCCCGACGCCCAGGTTGTCCGCCAGCTTCTGGCCGATGATCACCAGGTCGCCGCCGTCCTCGCCCTGGCCGAAGCCGTCCAGCTTGCCGCGCTTGATATTGCCGCTGACGATCCGGGTCGCCGCGAGATCGGCGGGCGTGACGCCACGCACGATAGCGCCGGCCGCCGCGTCCGGTCCCTGGACCAGGGATTGGGCCTCGACCACCGGGGCCGCCTGCACCACGCCCGGCAGGGCCCGGATGCGCTTGACCATGGCCTCGCGGGCGTCCGGCGTCATGGCGCCGCCGACCACATAGGCGTGGCCGTTGAAGCCCAGGATCTTGCCGATCAGCTCGGTGCGAAAGCCGTTCATAACCGACATGACGATGATCAGCACCGCCACCGCCAGGGTGATGCCCACGAAGGCGATGATGGCGATCAGGGCCACCCCCGCCTCGCCCCGCCGGGCCCGCAGGTAGCGCATGGCCAGCGTCCGTTCCCAGGCGCTGAAGGGACCGGCGGGCGACATGGGCTCAGCCCGCGATCGCGGTCAGGGCGTCGTCCAGCGACAGGGTGCGGCGCTCGCCGGTGGAGCGGCGCTTGAGCTCCACGACGCCGTCCTTGAGGCCCCGCGGGCCGATGATCAGCTGCCAGGGCAGGCCGATCAGGTCCATGGTGGCGAACTTGCCGCCGGGCCGCTCGTCGGTGTCGTCCAGCAGCGGCTCCTTGCCGGCCGCGGTCAGCACGTCATAGGCCTTGGCGCAGGCCGCATCGACATCCGCGTCGCCGGGACGCAGGTTGACGATGCCGACGCCGAAGGGCGCGACCGCCTCGGGCCAGATGATGCCGTCGTCGTCGTGGCAGGCCTCGATGATGGCCCCCGCCAGTCGCGAGACGCCGACGCCATAGCTGCCCATCTGCACCGGCCGGTCGACGCCGTCGGGACCGGTGACATTGGCCTTCATGGGCTTGGAGTACTTGTCGCCGAAGAAGAACACCTGGCCGACCTCGATGCCGCGCGCGGTCATCCGATTGTCCTCGGAAACCTCCGATTCGTATCGGGCGGCGTCGTGCACGTCCTCGGTGGCGGCGTAGAGGGTGGTCCACTGCTTGATGATCGGCGTCAGGTCGCCCTCGTAGTCGACCCCGGCGTCCGGGATCGGCAGGTCCAGCACCTGCTTGTCCAGGAACACCGCGCTCTCGCCCGTCTCGGCCAGGACGATGAACTCGTGGCTGAGGTCGCCGCCGATCGGCCCGGTCTCGGCCTTCATCGGGATGGCGGTCAGGCCCATGCGCGCGAAGGTGCGCAGGTAGGCGACGAACATCTGGTTGTAGGACCGCCGGCCGGCCGCCTCGTCCATGTCGAAGGAATAGGCGTCCTTCATCAGGAACTCGCGGCCGCGCATGACGCCGAAGCGGGGGCGCTGCTCGTCCCGGAACTTCCACTGGATGTGATAGAGGTTCTTGGGCAGGTCCTTGTACGAGTGGACATAGGCCCGGAAGATCTCGGTGACCATTTCCTCGTTGGTCGGCCCGAACAGCAGCTCGCGCTCGTGACGGTCGGTGATGCGCAGCATCTCCTTGCCGTAGTCGTCGTAGCGGCCGCTCTCGCGCCACAGGTCGGCCAGTTGCAGGGTCGGCATCAACAGCTCGATGGCGCCGGCCCGGTCCATCTCCTCGCGCACGATTTGCTCGATCTTCTTGAGCACCCGATGGCCCAGCGGCAGCCAGGCATAGATCCCCGCCGCCTCCTGGCGCAGCATCCCCGCGCGCAGCATCAGCCGGTGCGACGGGATCTGCGCCTCCGAGGGCGTCTGCTTCAGGACAGGCAGGAAATAGCGCGACAGGCGCATGAGGCATCCTCGGTTGCGACGGGCCGCTGAGATAGCCTCCGCCGCGCGTTGTTGGCAACGCGCGGCGGGAACCGCGCGTCTAGTTGTGCGGGAAAGTCGGCAGCGGAATGACGTTGAACCGCAGCACCAGCCAGAAGATCGCGAACAGGATCGCCGACACCCAGGTGGTGGTGATGAACTTGCGCACCAGGCGCGGGTTCACCGGCGAGGCCGGGTCGCCGCCGCCCGGCACCGGGATGCCTTCCTCGTGGTGGCTGCGCACCCCCAGCGGCAGGACGGCGAACAGCGTCGTCCACCAGATGGTCAGGTAGATCGCGATGTTGGTGGGCAGCGGCAAGATCATCGTTAAGCGTGCTCGGGTTCGGCCATGAGTTCGACGAGGACGCCGCCCATGTCCTTCGGGTGCACGAATATCACGGGAACGCCGTGGGCGCCCATCCTGGGTTCGCCGGTTCCCAGCACCGTCGCGCCCTTGGCCCGCAGCTCGTCACGGGCCGCCAGGATGTCGGGCACTTCGAAGCAGACGTGGTGCTGGCCGCCGCGCGGGTTCTTGGCCAGGAAGCCGTGGATCGGCGAGGCTTCGCCATAGGGTTCGATCAGCTCGATCTGGGCGTTGGGCAGGTTCACGAACGACACCCACACCCCCTGCTCAGGCAGGGCCTTCTTCTCGGTGATGTCGGTGACGCCCAGGACGTCGCGATAGAGCTTCCAGGACTCTTCGATGGACGGCGTGGCGACGCCCACGTGGTTCAGCTTGCCGATCATGCCGGATCCTCCTGGTCTGGGCATTGTCGCGGCAGGCCATAAGCCCCCTCCCCGAGGTCACGCAATGGGGCCTCTCGACACGCCTTGCATCACAGTATACTTTGCATTGCAAAGCATGGGAGACCCGCTTGAGCGACTTCGACCGCGCCCTGGCGCAGATCAACGCCCTGCGCAGCCAGATGGCCAAGGCCACCGAATTCCGCGGCTACGGCCCCGTCACCTTCGCGGTCACCGGCGCGGTCGCCGCCCTGGCCGGCCTCGCCCAAGGTCGATGGCTGGCCGACCCCGCCGCCCACGCCACCGCCTGGCTGGCGCTGTGGATGGGCGTCGCCTCCATCTCGGCGGCCGTCATCGGGGTCGAGATGGTCGGCCGCTCCCGCCGCCTGCACGTGCACCTGGCGAGCGACATGATCCGCGCGGCGGTGGAGCAGTTCCTGCCCTGCGCCGTGGCCGGCGGCGCCCTCACCGCCGTGCTGGCGACCTTCGCGCCCCAGGCCCTGTGGATGCTGCCCGGCCTCTGGCAGATCCTGTTCGGCCTGGGCGTCTTCGCCTCCTGCCGCTTCCTGCCCCGGGCGATGCTGGTCGTCGGCGGCTGGTACCTGGCGACCGGCCTTGTCTGCCTGGCGCTGGGCGGCGGCGCCCAGGCCTTTGCGCCCTGGACCATGGGCGTTCCCTTCGGCGTCGGCCAGATCCTGGTGGCGGCGGTGCTGCGCCTGGCGGCGGGAGGCCAGGATGACTGAGCCCGGCCGCTACGCCTACGACGGCCTCGACCGCCTGATCCACGAGCGGGCGCGCCTGGGGGTCCTCACCTCGCTCATCGGCCATCCCAAGGGCCTGGCGTTCGGCGACCTTCGCCGCCTCTGCGATCTCACCGACGGCAACCTCAGCCGGCACCTGGCGGCGCTGCAGGAGGGCGGCCTCGTGGAGGTGATCAAGCGTTTCGAAGGCGCGCGGCCGCTGACCCTGTGCCGCATCACCGAGGCCGGCAAGGCCCGCTACCTGGAGTACTTGGCCGTGCTGGAGCAGGTGATCCGCGACGCCGCCGAGGCCGCCAAGGCGGCCGAACCCCTCCCCGGCCCGCTGCCCGGCGCCGGCCTGGCCCCCGTCTGAGGCGACGCGCATGAGCACGCCCTTCCACGTCGCCGTCAGCATGGACGGCAATGGCCGCTGGGCCACCCGCCGGGGCTTGCCCCGCGGCGCCGGCCACCACGAGGGCGTCCACACCGTGCGGCGCATTGTCGAGGCCGCCCCCGATCTCGGCGTCACCACCTTCACCCTGTTCGCCTTCTCGGCGCAGAACTGGAAGCGGCCGCAGGTGGAGGTGGCCGGACTGATGGCGCTCCTCGACGCCTATCTGCGCAGCGACGCCCGGCGGTTCGTCGAGAGCGGCGCGCGCCTGTCGCTCATCGGCCGGCGCGACCGCCTGCCGGCGCGCCTGGTTCAGGCCATCGAGGAGCTCGAGGCGGCCAGCCTCGGCGGGCGCGCCATCCACCTGCGCATCGCCATCGACTATTCGTCGCGAGAGGAAATCCTGCGGGCCGCGGCGGACTGGCGCGCCCTGCCCGGCCCGTCCCCAATGCCCACGCTCGGCGACTTCGGCCGCCTGGTGGCCGGGGCGGCGGACGCCGAGGCGGTGGACCTGATGATCCGCACCGGCGGCGAGAAGCGGCTGTCGGACTTCCTGCTCTGGGAATGCGCCTATGCCGAGCTGTGGTTCACCGACACCCTGTGGCCGGACTTCACCGCCGCCGAGTTCGCCGCCGCCATCGGCGACTTCCGGGCCCGCGAGCGCCGCTTCGGCGGCCTGGGACCGGGCGAACAGGCGGCGCTCAGCGCCTGAAGGCCTACTTGGGCAGGACCAGGGCCGGGTCCACCGGCTTGGCCTTGTCGGCCGGATTGGGGGCGTAGCGGACCTCGAAGTGAAGCTGCGGCTCGGTGACCCCGCCGGACAGGCCCACCTGGCCGATCTCCTGGCCCTGGGTGACCGTCTGGCGCATCTGCACGCTGAGGCGGTCGAGGTGGGCGTAGGCCGTCACCCAGCCGTCGGCGTGCTTGACCAGCACCAGGTTGCCGAAGCCCGGCACCTGGTCCCCGGAATAGACCACGTCGCCGTCGGCGGCGGCGCGCACCACGGTGCCCTGCGGCGCCTTGATGTCGAGGCCGTCGCTGCGCTGGCCGACGCCCCTGGGCCCGAAGCGGGTCAGGATGTCGCCCCGCACCGGCCAGATGAACCGCCCGCGCGCCGCCTTGGCGACGTCAGCGTCGCTCAGCGTCGGCGAGGTGTCGGGGATCTGAGGCCGGCCGGGCGGCACGGTCCGGGGCGGAGTCTGCGTCGCCATCTGGGTCCCGGTGTCGCTCTGCGGCGTGTAGGTATGGCCGCCATAGGGGTTCTGTGTCGGCGGCACATACGGCTGCGGCGGCGTGTAGGTCTGCCGACGCGGCGCGGCCTCGGCCACCTCGGACGCCGGCAGGCGGATCGGCCCGCGGTCATGATAGGTCGCCGGCAGGGCGATCTTCTGGCCCGGCGACAGGTCGCGGCGCGAGACCTTGTTGAGTTCGGTCAGCTCGGCCACCTGCACGTCGAACCGGCGGGCGATGAGGTTCAGCGTGTCGCCCTCCTCGACCACATAGGCCTTGGAGACGGGGATCTTGATGATCTGGCCCGGCCGCACGCCGTAGGGCGGCTTCAGGCGGTTGGCCTCGACGATCGCCTTGCGGGTGGTGGAGAACTCCCGCGCCAGGGCGTCGACGTGGTCGCCCTTTGACACCTGGTATTCCATGAACACGCCGCTGGACTCGACCACCCGGCCGCTGACCGCATAGCGCGGCTCCTCGGGTCGGCGGCGTTCCGGACGGGCGGCGGTCTGGGTCGGAGGCGGCGTGTAGGTGCGCGCCGGGGCGGCCGGCGGCGTATAGGCCGGCGCGGCCGTCTGGGTCGCGGCGGCGGCGGGCGCGGCAGGCGCCGGCATGTGCTCGGGCGTGGCGGCGCGCTCGCCGGCCACCGGCGGGTGTTCCGGCGCGCCGGGGGTCTGACCCGAGGATGACGTCGTCGACGATCCGCTGTCAGAAGCCGGCAGCGGCGCCAGCGCCGTGCTCTGCACCGAGCCGGCGGGCGGGGCGCGGGTCACCGGCGCCGGCGCGGGATCGGCCTCGGCCACCCGCACCGGATAGCTGGCGCGTTCGGCGCTGGACACGCGCGCCGCGGCCGGCGGACTGGCGCCGCCGCCTTCGTCGCGCACCGGATACATGGGGGTGGCGCAGGCGGTCAGGCCCGTGGCGCAGAACGCCGCCACCGCCGACTGGAACAAGAATCGCTTCATCGCCGCTCCCTTCGTCGCGCGAAAATGAGTCGTGGCGGGGTGGTAAAGCATTGGTTAATCCGATCCGGGCCGGCGCCCCACTAAGCTGTGAAGACGGCCATCAGGGTTCGCGCGCGACACCGTCCAACAAGGGCACGAAGCGCACCTCACAAAGAACTTCCTTGGAAAAGCCGCCCTTGCCGTCCCCCGCATAGCGGCAAAGCTGCTGGACAGGCCCTTTTCCCACCGGCGCCACCAGGACTCCCGACGGCTTCAGCTGGGTCAGCAGGGCTGTAGGCTCGGCCGGCGCCGCCGCCGTGACCATAATGCGGTCGAAAGGCGCCTGCTCGGCCCAGCCCAGGCCGCCGTCTCCGAACTTGGTGATGATGTTGGTCAGTTGCAGCGTCTTGAACCGCGCCTCGGCCTCGCGCATCAGCGTACGATAGCGCTCCACCGTGTAGACCAACCGCGACAGCCGGGCGAGGACGGCGGTCTGGTAGCCAGAGCCGGTGCCGATTTCCAGCACCCGCGCCCGGGGCTCCAGCGTCAGGGCCTGGGTCATCAGGCCGACGATGTAGGGCTGGCTGATGGTCTGGCCGCAGGCGATCGGCAGGGCCGAATCTTCCCACGACCGGGTCTTGAACAGGTCGGGCGTGAACAGGTCGCGCGGCGTCTTCTCGATGGCCGCCAGCACGCCCGGATCGGTGACGCCCTGGGCGCGGAGCCCCAGGATCAGCCGGCGCATGGGCGACTCTTCATGGTCGTCGGGCTTGTTCACCGGCGTCTTCATCGGCCCGCCTCGGACTCCCCGTGCAGCTTCGGCGGCGCCCCGCCCACCACAGCTTTTAGGGTGTGCACGGTCGGCATGTGGGTCAAATCGATGTGCAGGGGCGTGACCGAGATGCGGCCCTCATAGGCGGCGCGCAGATCCGTGCCTTCCGGCGGGCGCGACGGCTCGTTGCGAAAGCCCAGCCAGTAATAGTCGCGGCCCCGAAGGTCGGTGCGCTTTTCGGCGTAGCGGGTGCGGATGTCGCGGAAGCCCTGGCGGGTCACCTCCACGGTGGTCACCTCTTCCGGCGGGCGGGCCGGGAAGTTGACGTTCAGCACCACGTCGGACGGCCAGCCGGCGCCGACAAGCTGCTGGATCAGGCCGGGCCCGAAGGCCTCGGCGGTCTCGAACAGGGCCCGCTCGCTGTCGTGGAACACCCGCACCATCTGCGACAGGGCGATGGAGGGCACGCCCAGGGCCATGCCTTCGATGGCGCCGGCGACCGTGCCCGACAGGCTGACGTCCTCGGCGGCGTTGAGGCCCCGGTTGACGCCCGACAGGACCAGGTCCGGTTTGCCGTCGGGGATCAGGTACTGGATGGCCAGCATCACGCAGTCGGTGGGCGTGCCCTCGACGGCGAACTTGCGGTCATTGACCACCCGCACGCGCAGCGGATCGGACAGGGTCAGGGAGCGCGCGACGCCGGACTGTTCGCTCTCCGGCGCTGACACCCAGACGTCGTCGGACAGGGCGTGGGCGATGCGCTCCAGGCACGCCAGGCCCTCGGCGTGGATGCCGTCGTCGTTGGTGACCAGGATCCTCATCGGCCCCGCCTCACCCCTCTCCTCCGATGTGGGTCACTCCACGCATGTAAGGATGCAGGGCCTGGGGAATGGCGATGCGGCCCCGATCGTCCTGGTAATTCTCCATAACCGCCACCAGGGTGCGGCCGACGGCCAGGCCCGAGCCGTTCAGGGTGTGGACGAAGCGCGTGCCCTTCTCGCCGGCCTTCTTGCAGCGGGCGTCCATGCGCCGGGCCTGGAAGTCGCCGCAGTTCGAGATCGAGCTGATCTCGCGATAGGTGTCCTGCGACGGCAGCCAGACCTCCAGGTCGAAGGTCTTGCGGGCCGAAAAGCCCATGTCGCCGGTGCAGAGGGCCACGGTGCGGAAGGGCAGCTCCAGGCGCTTCAGGATCGCCTCGGCGTTCTGCACCATCCGCTCGTGCTCGGCCTCGCTCTCGTCGGGGGTGGTGATGGCCACCAGCTCCACCTTCCAGAACTGGTGCTGGCGGATCATGCCGCGGGTGTCCTTGCCAGAGGCGCCGGCTTCGGACCGGAAGCAGGGCGTCAGGGCCGTCAGGCGCAGCGGCAGTTCTTCCTCGGGCGTGATCTGCTCGCGCACCAGGTTGGTCAGCGACACCTCGGCCGTCGGGATCAGCCAGCGGCCGTCGGTGGTGTGGAAGAGGTCCTCGGCGAACTTGGGCAGCTGGCCGGTGCCGAACACCGCCTCGTCGCGCACCAGCAGCGGCGGCGAGACCTCGGTGTAGCCGTGCTCCTGGGTCTGGAAGTCCAGCATGAACTGGCCGAGGGCCCGCTCCAGCCGGGCGAGCTGGCCCTTGAGCACGGTGAAGCGCGCGCCGCTCATGCGGGCGGCGGCCTCGAAGTCGGCCAGGCCCAGGTCGACGCCCAGGTCCACGTGGTCCTTGACCCGCTCGAGCTTGAACGGCTCGCCGTGGCGGCGGACCTCGACGTTGTCGTGCTCGTCGGCGCCGTCGGGCGCGTCGTCGGCCGGCAGGTTCGGCAGGGCCGCCAGCAGGTCGCGCATCTGGGTCGTCAGGCGCGCCTCGAAGTCGGTCTGGGCGGCGATCTCGCCCTTCAGGCCGTCGACCTCGGCCATCAGCCGCTCGGCTTCGGCGTCGTCGCCGTTGCGCTTGGCCATGCCGATCAGCTTGGAGGAATCGTTGCGCTGGCTCTGGGCCGCCTGCAGGGCCGTCTGCACGCCGCGAAGGTCCGCATCCAGCGCCAGGATCGCCGGGGTCTGGGCGGACAGCCCCCGCCGCGCCCACGCCCTGTCGTAAGCCTCGGGGTTGTCGCGGATGGCCCGGATGTCGTGCATGGTCTCGTGGCGCCGGTTGAAGAGCCCTTCCCCTTAGTGCGCGTCGCCAGGGGCGCCAACCGGCAAGTCGGCGCGGCCTGGGTTCGCGGCCGCTAAGGGACGCCCGCCGCTACGTCCTCGCGCTTGCGGCGCAGGTCGATGAGAGCCACGCACCAGATCGAGATTTCGTAGAGAAGGCAGATCGGCAGGGCGAGCGAGATCATGCTGATCGGGTCGGGCGGGGTGACGATGGCGGCCACCAGGAAGACCCCGACGATGGCGTAGCGGCGGGCGCCGGAGAGCATCTTGGCGTCGACGATGCCGGCCATGCCCAGCAGGGTGACGACCACCGGCAACTGGAAGCACAGCCCGAAGGCCAGCATCAGGGTCTCCACCAGCCCCATGTAGTCCTCGATCTTGGGCAGGAGCTGGACGGTGATCTGGCCGGCGCCGCCGAGGATCTGCTGCTTGAGCGAGAACCACAGCACGAAGGGCAGCATCACGTAGTAGACCAGCGCCGCGCCCATGACGAACAGCACCGGCGAGGCCACCAGGAACGGCAGGAAGGCGGCGCGCTCTCGCCGATAGAGCCCGGGCGCGACGAACCGGTAGAGCTGCCAGGCCAGGACCGGGAAGGACGCGATGATGCCGCCGAAGAAGGCCAGGCGGACCTTGGCGAAGAACAGCTCAAGCGGACCGGTGGTGACGAAGGGCGCGGCCTTGGCCACCTGCGCCCCGTGCCCGAACAGGGCCATCAGCAGGCCGACCCCGTCGTCCTTGCCGCCGCTGGCCGCCTGGGTCGCCACCAGGTTCTGGGCGACCAGGTAGGGGTGCAGCAGGAAGATGGCGATCTGCTGGGAGAACACGAAGCAGGCCAGGAACCCGACCACCAGGGCGCCCGAACAGATGATCAGCCGCATGCGCAGCTCGATCAGGTGATCCAGCAGGGGCGCGCGGGAGGACTCGATCTCGGAATCGTCTTCGAGGGCGGTCAAGACGGCGCCTCGCTCTTGGGCTTGCGCGGCGCTCGGGGGCGCTTGGGCTTGGGCGGGTCGGCCGGAGGCTCGGGCGGCGTGGGCGCCGCTTCGGCCAGGGCCGGCGACGCGGGCGTCGGCGTCGGCAGGGGGGTCATCTGCGGCGCCGGCTCCTCGGGGTGCTGGTAGCCGCCCATGGGTGGGCTGAACTGGACCTCGCCGGCGCCGGCGGCCAGTCCGGCGTTGATGTCGGCGAAGGTCTCGGCGATGTCGGCGTGCGCCTCGCCGAGGCCGACGGCCTGGGCGGCCAGGGTCGAGGGCTGGGCGCTGCGCAGGGCCTCGACCTCCTTGCGCAGTTCGTCGAGCTCGCTCTGGCGGGCCATCTCGTCGAAGCTGGCGCGGAACTCGGCCGCCATGCCGCGCATGCGGGCGATGAACTGGCCCAGCTTGCGCATGGCGATCGGCAGATCCTTGGGCCCGATGATGATCAGGGCCAGGATGGCGACGATCGCGAAGTCGAAGAACCGGCCTTCAGGGAACATTCGCGTCCCAAGTCTGGGAGTGGGTCTAACGCTGTCCGCCGCCCTGCCCGCGCGGCGCGTGAGGGCCGGTCGGCCTGGGCGGCGCCGGAAGGCTTAGCGGACGATGGGGTCCTTTTCCGCCTGGACGGGCGGAAGGGGCTTGGCCGGCTCGGCCGCGGGCGGCGTCTCGTCGCCCTTGAGGCCCTCACGGAAAGCGCGGATGCCCTTGGCCGCGTCGCCCATCAGGCCCGACAGCTTGCCGCGGCCGCCGAAGACGAGCAGCACCACCGCCGCGATGATGATCCAGTGAATGGGGCTGAGTGAGCCCATCTGTCAGTCTCCAACCAGTCGGTCGCTTCAAGGTACGCGCGCGGCCGACGCCGTCCGTCGCTTGAGGGGCTATATAGGCCGTCCGGGGGCGTTGCGCCAAGGAAGGGTTGTCACACGGGGCGTTCTTCCTCGCCGGCGCCCGTTTCCGCCCCCTCGCCGTCCAGGAAGTCCTGGTGGAATTCCGGGGAGTCGTCGGCGTCCAGCGGGTCCTCGTCGGGCGAGGCGGCGGCCGGATCGGGCACCGTGAAGTCGGCCGGCAGGTCGAGGCTGAGCAGCCCCGCAGCCTTCATCTCGGCCGCGCCCGGCAGATCGGCCAGGGTCGGCAGCCCGAAGTGTTCGAGGAAGGCGTCGGTGGTGCCGTATGTCACCGGGCGGCCCGGCGTGCGGCGCCGTCCGCGCATGCGCACCAGGCCCAGTTCCAGCAGGACGTCGAGGGTGCCGCGGCTGGCCTGCACCCCGCGCACCGATTCGATCTCGGCCCGGGTCACCGGCTGGTGGTAGGCGATGATGGCCAGGGTCTCCTGGGCGGCGCGCGACAGCTTGCGCGGCTCCTCCCGTTCCTTGGTCATCAGGAAGGCCAGGTCCGCGGCGGTCTGGAAGCGCCAGGCGCCGGCGACATTGGCCAGCTCCACGCCCCGACGCGCGTACAGCGCCTGAAGCGCCGCCAGGCCGCCGGGAATGTCGGCGCCGTCCGGCAGGCGACCGGCCAGGTCGGCGAGCGTCAGGGGCTCGGCCGCGGCGAACAGCAGGGCCTCGATCATCCGCGCGGTTTCGGCCAGGCCGTCGCTCACGCCGCCGCTCCGGCCGCCGACGCCTTGCGGGCGCGCAGGTAGATCTCGGCGAAGTGTTCCAGCTGGCGGGCCTCGAGGTCGCCCTCGCGGACCAGTTCGAGCGTCGCCGACAGGGTCGAGGCGAGGTAGGAGGCGCGGCTGGGGCCCGCGACGCCGCGGCCGAAGGCGCCCTTCATCGGCGCGACGCCGGTCAGGGGCGTCCAGCGGTCGAGCTCGGGCAGCAGGCCGCGCAGGCGCTCGCGCGCGTCGTCCAGGGGATAGGCCTGCGGGATCATCGGCGTGTAGTGGCGCGAGCGTTCCTTGCGGCGCTGGTCGATGTAGGCGCCCATCAGGGCGTAGAGGTCGCCCTCGAAGCGGCTGGTGGAGACGATCTTCACCGCCTCGGGATCGCCCCGGGTGAAGACGTCGCGCTTGAGGACCGGGCCGTTCTGCAGCGCCTCGGCGGCGCGGCGCATGGCGTCCAGCTTGGCCAGGCGGAAGGCGAGCTGGGCGGCCACCTCTTCCGCCGGCAGCTCCTCGGCGGCGGGGCGCTCGGGCTTGGGCAGCAACAGGCGCGACTTCAGGAACGCCAGCCAGGCGGCCATCACCAGGTAGTCGGCGGCCAGGCTGAAGCGGCGCTTGCGGGCTTCGCGCACGAAGGCCAGGTACTGGTCGGCCAGCTTGGTCACCGACAGCTTGAGAAGGTCTACCTTCTGGCTGCGCGCCAGGGCCAGCAGGACGTGCAGCGGGCCCTCGTAGCCATCGATGTCGACGATCAGGGCCTCGCCGTCCTCGGCCGCGGTCTTGGCGGCCTCGAAGTCCAGGTCCGGCTGGAAGGCTTCGCTCATGGCGTCCACACCCCTGCCAGCGCGGCCTCGAACTCGGCCCGGGCGGCCTTCAGGTCGATCGCGTCGGGCGCCTTGGGCAGGCGCGCCAGGGCGGCGCGGGCGCGCTCGGCGGGCCGGCGCTCCAGCGGGTCGGCGCCGGCGGCCACGGCGCGCATCTCGTCCATCCTGCCGTTGCAGTGCAGGAGCATGTCGCAGCCGGCGTTGAGGGCGTACTCGGCCCGTTCGGTGAGGTCGCCGCTGAGCGCCTGCATGGAGAGGTCGTCGCTCATCAGCAGGCCGTCGAAGCCGATGGCGCCGCGGATGACCTGGTTGATCACCGCCTTGGAGGTGGTGGCCGGCCGACGGGCGTCGACGGCCGAGTAGACGACGTGGGCGGTCATCGCCATGGGCATGTCCGACAGCGCCTTGAAGGGCGCGAAGTCGATGGCGTCGAGGTCGTTGTAGGCGGCGTCCACCACCGGCAGGTCCAGGTGACTGTCGGCCCCCGCCCGGCCATGGCCGGGGATGTGCTTGATCACCGGCAGCACGCCGCCGGCGATCAGGCCCTCGGCCGCCGCGCGGCCGAGGCCGGCGACGACATCCGCCGTCGTCCCATAGGCGCGGTCGCCGATGACGTCGTGGGCGCCGGGGTGCGGCACGTCCAGCACAGGCAGGCAGTCGACGTTGATGCCGAGGGCGCTGAGGTCGGCGGCCATCAGGCGCGCGCCCAGCCAGGCGATGGCGCGCTTGCGGGTGTCGCTGGCGGCGATGGCGCCATAGGCGCCGCCGTGCGGATAGCGCGGCCAGTGGGGCGGGCCGAGGCGCTGGACGCGGCCGCCTTCCTGGTCGATCAGAACCGGGGCGTCGGCGCGGCCCACCGTGGCCCTCAGCTCGGCCACCAGGGCGCGCGTCTGGTCGGGCGTGTCGATGTTGCGCTTGAAGAGGATGAAGCCCCACGGCTGGATGTCGCGGAAGAACGAGCGTTCCTCCGCCGTGACGGCCGTCCCGGAACAGCCGAAGATGCAGGCGCTGGTCACCGGACGAAGCAGGTCTTGCCGGCCGCCTTCAGCTTGTCGCAGAGGGCGGTGGCTTCTTCCTTGGAGGCGAAGCCGGTGATGGCGGTGCGGTAGAGGGTCGAGCCGTCCTTGGCGACCGGTTCGACGTGCTTGCCCTTGCCGGCCATGGCGCCCGGCGCGATGCGGGCGGCGTCGTTCCAGCCCTTTTCGGCCAAGGCCTGGGACGAGAAGGCGCCGATCTGCACGAACGCGCCGCCGGCGGCCGGGGCAGCGGCCGGTTTGCTCACCGGCCTGGCGGCCGGGACCGGGGCGTTGCGCACCGACTTGTCGTCGAGGATCGCCGCGATGGACTTGGGCGCCGGCTGGGCTCCCGCCACCGCCGCGGGCTTGGCGGGCGCCGCCGGCGGCGACACAGGTTTGGCGCCGGCGACGGGCGCGATCGGCTGGGCGGTGACCGGCTGGGCCGGATGCGGCGCTACGGCCTGGGGCGCGGGGCGCGGACCGGGCGCCTCGGGCGGCGGGGCGAAGGTCGGGGCGACGGTCGCGGCGCCGGGAGTGTCGTCCTTGTAGACCGACAGGCCGGCGGCGGGATCGGCAGGCTGGGCCTCGGGCGGGGGCGCCGTCTTGACGTCGCGCACCGGGGCGCCGACGGGCTGGGGCGCGTCATTGGCGCCGCGCACCCCGCCCCGGTAGACGAAGAAGGCCGCGCCGGCGGCGGCCACCAGGATCACCACGCTGACGATCAGGGTGATCGGCGCGGGGCCGGCGCCGCGGACGGGGCGGCGGGCGTCGAAGGCCAGGGGCGGCTCGGAGGGCGGCGTGTAGGGCCCGCGATCGTAGTCGGACATGGGTAAACTCAGCTCCAGAGCGGCGGAAACGGAACGACCCCGAGGACAGCCCGAATCAGTGCTCCGCCAGTCTAGCTCCAGACGTCGAGCTGGAAGAGCCGCCGGTGTTCCTCGATCGCGTACCGGTCGGTCATGCCGGCGATGTAGTCGCACACCACGCGGGCGCGCCCGGCCTGCTCCAGATTCTGAAGCCGGCCATACCATTCCGACGGCAGGACATCCGGTTCGGCCATGAACAGGGTGAACATGTCGGCGAGAAGGCGGCGCGCCTGGCTTCGCGTCCTATTGACGCGCCAGTGTCGATACATCCGCTCGTAGAGGAAGGCGCGCAGCCGCGAGAGCTGTTCGATCATGTCGTGGGAGAAGGCGACGAGGGCGTTGTCCAGCACGCGCACCTCTTCGGCGGTGGCCACGCCGGTGGCGGCGGCGCGGCGGGCGGTCTCGGTCAGGACGTCGTCGACCATGGCCCCGATCATCCGCCGCACGGCCTCCAGCCGGATCAGGCGGTCGTCGAGGCTGGGATAGTCCTGGCGGACCTGGGCCAGAATCGGCCCGATCAGGGGCACGTCGAGCAGCTCCCACAGGCCGAAGACCCCCGCCTCCACCCCGTCGTCGACGTCGTGGTTGTTGTAGGCGATGTCGTCGGACAGGGCCGCGACCTGGGCCTCGGCGGACGCCCAGGTGCCCAGGCGCAGGGGATAGTCCGCGTCGTAGTCCGACACGGCCTGCCACGAGGGCCGGACCAGCTTTTCGGTCACCGGGCCGTTGTGCTTGATCACCCCTTCCAGGGTCTCCCAGGTCAGGTTCAGGCCGACGAAGTCCGGGTAGCGGCGCTCCAGCTCGGTCACCACCCGGAAGGTCTGGACGTTGTGGTCGAAGCCGCCCCAGGGCGTCATCTGCCGTTCCAGCTCGTCCTCGCCGGCATGGCCGAAGGGCGGATGGCCGAGGTCGTGGGCGAGCGCGATGGTCTCGGCCAGGTCGGCGTCGAGGCGCAGGGCGGTGGCCAGGGAGCGGGCGATCTGGGCCACTTCCAGGGAATGGGTCAGGCGGGTGCGGTAGTGATCGCCCTCGTGGGCCACGAAGACCTGGGTCTTTTCCTTCAGGCGCCGGAAGGCCGAGGTGTGGATGATGCGGTCGCGGTCGCGGGCGAAGGGCGTGCGCGTCGCGCTGTCGCCGCCGCCGAACCGGCGGCCGAGGGAGCGGGCCGGATCCTCGGCGTAGGGGGCGCGGCGCCGATCCTCTGAACTCATGCCGCCAGACTCATGCTCTTGGGGCTCCCAATATCATCGCCTCTTTGCGGATGGCGCGGTCGCCCTCATATAGGGGCAGAAGGTGTAACTCAGCCATGACCACAACCGACGTAACCCTTTCGCCTGCGGCTGCGAAGCGCTTGCAGGCGATTTCCGCGGCCGAGGGCCGGCCGATGATGCTGCGCGTGGCCGTGGAAGGCGGCGGCTGCTCGGGCTTCCAGTACAAGTTCGACCTGGTCGAGACCGCCGAGGAAGACGACCTGAAGGTCGAGCGCGACGGCGCGGCGGCCCTGGTGGACGTGGTCTCCATGGCCCTGCTCAAGGGGTCCGAGATCGACTTCGCCGATGAACTGGCGGCGGCCGAGTTCCGGGTGCGCAACCCGAACGCCAAGTCGAGCTGCGGCTGCGGCGTCAGCTTCTCGATCTAACCGCCCCTCGGACCCGGCGAATCCGGGCCGGCCAGCCGCCAAAATCACCGTAAATCACCGTTGATACGGTGGCTTCGCGCCTGCGCGCGGGCGCTGGATCGCGGAGCGGGATGCGGTCATGCGGCGGCCTTCGTCGGCTGAGACAGGGCGCCGATTTCGGGGCTTATTCGCGCAAAGCTCAAGCGAATTCTTAGAGCCGCGCCGTCAGCTCGCAGTGCACGCCCGACGGGGCGAACGTGAGGGCCGCGGCGCCGCCCAGTTCGGCGGCCAGGCTGCGTTCGATCAGGCGGGAGCCGAAGCCGCGGCGCTCGGGGGCCAGGACGAGGGGACCGCCCTCCTCGCGCCAGCTCAGGGTCAGTTCCGAGCCCGAGCGCTTGACGCCCCAACGGATCGCCACCCGCCCCTCGGCCGAGGACAGCGCCCCGTACTTGGTGGCGTTGGTGGCCAGCTCGTGCAGGGCCATGGCCATGGCCACCGCCTTGTTGGGGGGCAGGCGAACCCGCGGCCCCCTGATTGA